>Ga0193964_1001108_pt1 | contig 12199 bp, 11 predicted proteins | sample FB_7_MG_FD_140323 | JGI IMG/M metagenome (GOLD analysis project Ga0193964, IMG submission 140323) | Microbial mat bacterial communities from the Broadkill River, Lewes, Delaware, United States - FB_7_MG | ecosystem: Environmental > Aquatic > Freshwater > River > Microbial mats | place: USA...
AATATAGTATTACTATAGCTCTGTCATCAGGATTTAGTTTACTTAAAGCATAATTAATGTACTCTTTTTGTTCCTTTTGTTTCAAAAGAAGTCCAGTTTCCTGATTATCCTCAATAGAATATGATTTACTATCTATATCTACAGTGTCAATATGCTTCTTTCTCATCTTAGAAATAGCTGTATTATAAACAATCGAATATAACCAAGTTGAGAACTTAGACGTGCCCTTAAAATTATGCAACGAGTTATATACTTTCACAAAAGCATCCTGCGACACTTCCTCAGCATCCTCTCTGTTCTTAGTAATTTGAAAGGCAAGATTAAAAACCATATCCTTGTATTTATCAATCAATTGTGAAAATACGGTAATATCACCTTGTTTAATCTGATATATATAGAATAAATCTTTATCCATTATTATAATAAGGTTGTTTTTATGCTTTATCTATGTTTATGACGCATGAAGTTAAGACATAGTTACAACATAATTGTTATATTTTTGCATTATTGGTATATTTGAATGATAAAAGATTAAACTATAGAATTATGTTGAGGGATAAAGTTGTCATTATAACCGGAGCATCATCTGGAATAGGAATGGCTAGTGCATATGAATTTGCTGCTCAAGGTGCTAAGATAGTGCTAGCTGCAAGAAATTTGGATAAGCTTATTGCTATTGAAAATGATATGAAAAGTAAAGGTATTGATGTATTATCTGTAAAGACAGATGTGAGCATTGAGCAAGACTGTGAAAGCATGATAAATTCAACTATCGAAAGATTTGGTAGAATTGATGTTCTTGTTAATAATGCTGGTATATCAATGCGAGCAATGTTCAAGGATTTAGATCTTTCAGTAATGAAAAACCTAATGGATGTAAACTTCTGGGGAACAGTATATTGTACGAAATACGCACTACCCTATCTTACTAGTACAAAGGGATCAGTGGTAGGTGTGATTTCCGTAGCAGGATTCTTAGGATTACCAGCAAGAACAGGATACTCAGCATCGAAGTACGCAGTAAGAGGATTTCTTGATACATTAAGAGTTGAGACATTAAAAGAAGGATTGAATGTATTAGTTGTCGCTCCAGGATTTACAGCTTCGAATATTAGAAAAACTGCACTCATAGCTGATGGTAGTCAGCAAGGGGAAACGCCTAGAAATGAATCAGGTATGATGAGCGCAGAGGATTGTGCAAAGCACATAGTTAAAGCTGTTAAAAAAAGAAAGAGTGAATTAGTACTTACCTTTATAGAAGGAAAATTGTCTGTATTTTTAAAGAAATGGTGTCCAAGATTATTAGATAAATTAACGTATAATCATATGGCAAAGGAGCCTAATTCTCCTTTGAAATAATAATTAACAGGGAAACGATGATTAAAAAAGTATTTGGTCTTATATTATTTACCGTACTTATGCAAGTCTCTTACGCACAGGACTATGGATTTCTGGTGAGAGATAGTATACTTATTAAACCAGTTAGTTTTGAACTAAAACCAATTACTAATAGTATTGATGTTCAATATCTTGATTCTTTATATAATATTCATACAAAAAAGATTAAATACAGAGATACAAGAAATCTTAAAGTTGAGCCTGGATTGAGGTATTTGACAGAGTCTCTACGAGACTATTCGAGTAACGATATGGAGTTTCTGGAATCTATAGAGGAATTATCTAAATATGCTAGAAATGACTCAGTTAGATACATGGCAAACTATCTGGTAAATTATATTAAATCTACTAGCAGAAGAGAAAAAGCGATTAAAAAGATTAGTGAGCAATTAAGAAAAGATAGTCTTGAGTATTCTGCGTACAAGCATTTACCAAAGAACAAATACAATCATGTGTTTGAAACAAAAGCCGCTGAGAATAAAGATGTTAGTGAGTTGTTACATTTTGTAAAAAGAGATTCTTCTTATAAATGGATTCGTAAGATAAGCAGAGATTCTGTGCTGCTATCATTAAAAAATGCTTCAAATGACTCGCTTAAGTTGTGGGTAAAAAATGGAAGAGAAAGTATACACCGATTTTGGATAAAGAATGCACAGAATGATTCAATAGGATCATGGGTACAAACGAAGCCAGATAACTCGTTGAAAATAATTGTAGATTATGATGTTTATCAACAATCAAGGACTGATAATCAGCATATTATAAAGCAGCCTCCTATTGTAATTATTGATACTAATGTTACTAAGATTGGAGAATTATACCCTTATAAATGGATTGATACAAAGTGGAGATATGCCTCTACTATGAATATTGGTTTAACACAAGGTATGCATGCAAACTGGAAAGAAGGAGGAGAAAATTCAGTATCAGGTCTATTAGATATTGATGCTTTCGCAAACTATAAGTATAAAGGTATTTCATGGGATAACACATTAAAATATCGTTATGGTCTTATGCAAAGTGGAGACGAACAGACCAAGAAAACAGAGGACTTATTTGAACTAAACTCAAAAGTTGGTGTTAAATTTTATAATGATTGGTATTTCTCAACCATGTTAAACTTTAAGACTCAGTTGTTTAAGGGGTATGATTATCTTGAAGGAGATAAGAAAGATGTTGTTTCAGCCTTCATGTCGCCAGCATACATATTACTATCTCTCGGTCTTGATTATAAACCTTCAAGTAACTTATCTGTACTGATATCACCTTTTACAGGAAAATATACAATTGTTAGTAATACAGATGATGTAGATCCAGTAAAATTCGGTATAAAAGAAGGAGAATCAATAAAAAGAGAGGTCGGTTCGTACGTGAAGACAATACATAAGTGGCAGATTGTTAAGGATATAAACCTAAATAACGAGATGGGGTTATTCTATAGTTATGAAGGAGCAGATGAGCTGGATGTTGATTGGAAGACAACATTAGAGATGAAGGTAAATTACTTTATTTCAACCAGAATATTTACTCATGTACTATATGATAGAACCGTTTCAAAGAAGTTTCAGTTCAAAGAGATATTAAATATTGGTGTTACATATAATTTCTAAGAATCATGTATGATTTTTCAAAAGCACAATTACAAAAACTTGTAGTCCATAATATCGGAAATAAATACGAAGAAGAAAGTCTGGCATTGTCCAAACAATCTATGGATATTGCTGATCAGGCTATTGAACAGGTATTGTTTAATTACTTCTTCTCTCCTTTTAAAAAAGATGAATTATATAATTTTCATCACGAGGATTCACTGGATTACAATGAGGTATACAACTATGTCTCAGAGGTTTTTGAAGAAAATCTGAGCTTTTATGAGAATTCAGTAAACATAGCAAAACATTTATACACTAAATCTAATCACCCCAATATAAAGTCAGGAGAACTATATATTGTGTACCTAAAAGGTTGTGTATTTTACGATGAAGTATGTGATGCCGTTGGAATATTTAAGTCAGAGAATAAAGAAACATTCTTAAAAGTATTTCTAGACGGAGAAAATTATCAGTTAGGCTGTGAGAACGGTATAAATATCAAAAAGTTAGATAAAGGATGCGTTGTCTTTAATACATCAAAAGAAGAAGGTTATAAAGTTTGTATTGTCGATAAGACTAACAAGAATAATGATACCGTTTATTGGAAAGATGAATTCTTAGGACTTAAACCTTTGGATGCCAGTTATTTCAATACAAAAAACTACATGAATCTGTGTAAAGATTTTGTAAAAGAGGTATATAATCAGGAAAACGAAGCATCAATAACAGATCAGATAGATCTGCTAAATCGGTCAATAGATTATTTTAAAGAAACTGATGTATTTAGTGAAAATGAGTTTAAGGATAAGATTATAAAAGAGCCAGAAGTGATATCTGCTTTTGAAGATTACAAGCAATACTATTCAGAGGACAAAGAAGTTGATTTTAAAGACAGCTTTGGGGTTTCTGATTTTGCTGTGAAAGATAACAAGAAGTATTTTAAGCATGTGTTGAAGCTTGACAAGAATTTTCATGTATATATTCATGGGGAGAGAAAATTTGTAGAGAAAGGTTTTGATACAGCAAGAGATATGAATTATTATAAATTGTATTTTAGGGATGAAAATTAGTAAGAAAATTATAAAATATGCTTTTGGCATAGGTGTTGTTTTGGGGTTAATAATTGGTAGTTTCTTATATCTGAATATATGGGCTCCAAATGCTGATAATTCGGGTGTCATATATATAACAAAGAATGATTCCAGAGCTTCTGTTATTCAAAAACTCCACAAGAAAGATATTGTGCGAGATACAAGTTCTTTATCTTGGGTTATGAATCTTAAGAAATATTCTCGCATACGTACAGGTATGTACGTAATTAATAAAGGTACAAGTAATAATGGAATAGTAAATAAGCTAAGAAGTGGTAATCAGGATCCTATTAAGTTGACATTTAACAACATAAGAACAAAAGAAGAGTTTGCTGGTAGAATATCAAAGGTGTTGTCATTGGATTCATTGCAGATACTAAATAAAATGAATGATGAAGATTATATATCTAGTCTTGGTTTTAATACAAATACAATAATTGGAATGTTTATCCCTAACACATATGATATGTATTGGGATATATCTCTTAATTCGTTCTTTCATAAAATGGAGAAAGAATATGAGAAGTTTTGGACAAAAGAGAGAAAAGCTAAGGCGAAAAAGGCATGTATTTCTCCTATGGGAGCGATAATTATTGCTTCAATAATTGAAGAAGAAACGATTCAGCCTGAGGAATATCCGATAATTGCTGGTGTATATATAAACAGGTTGAATAGAGGGATTAGGTTATCTGCTTGCCCTACACTTAAATTTGCCTTGGGAGATTTTGAGATTAAGAGAATATTAAACAAACATAAGGAGATAGATTCACCGTATAATACATACAAACACAGAGGTTTACCACCTGGGCCAATTCGTCAGCCATCAATTAACGTTGTTGATCATGTGCTGAACTATGCAAAGCATAAGTATTTATATTTTTGTGCACGTGAAGATTTTTCAGGATATCATAACTTTTCTAAAACATTAAGACAGCACAATAAATATGCTGATAAATACAGAAAAGAACTAAATAAAAGACATATCTACAGATAAAATAAGCTATTTCCCTTATTATTATTTGTATAGAAGAAAATAATATCTATTTTTGCAGCTTGAATTATTTATATATTTTATAAATTTTTAAAAATTAATTAATTATGTTGAATCATTACGAGACCGTTTTCATTACAACTCCCGTTTTATCTGAAGCTCAGGTAAAGGAAGCGGTAGAAAAATTCAAAGCTGTTATCACGAAGAATGGTGGTAACATCGAGCATGAGGAAGACTGGGGTCTTCGCAAGCTAGCTTATCCTATCCAGAAGAAAACTACTGGTTTTTATCATTTAATTCAGTTCAATGCCCCAGGTGAGGTTGTTGATCAGTTGGAAGTTCAGTACAGACGCGATGAGAAAGTTATCCGTTTCTTAACTTTCAGATTAGACAAGTATGCATATGAATATGCTGCTAAAAGAAGAAATAATAAAAAAGAAGTAAAGGAGGAGAAATAAGTTATGGCACAGAACGATAGCGAAATAAGATATTTGACCCCACCAACTGTTGAGATCAAAAAGAAAAAGTACTGTAGATTTAAGAAAAACAAAATCAAGTACATTGATTACAAAGATCCAGAATTCCTTAAGAAGTTCTTAAACGAACAAGGGAAAATTTTACCACGTCGTATCACTGGTACTTCTTTGAAATATCAAAGAAAAGTTGGTAAAGCAATTAAAAGAGCACGTCATTTAGCGTTGCTTCCTTATGTAACAGATTTGATGAAATAAAGGAGAAGAGAAAATGCAAGTAATCTTAATAACAGACATCGCAAATCTAGGTCACAAGGATGACATTATCGATGTAAAGCCTGGTTACGGTCGTAACTATCTTATCCCTCAGGGGTATGCTATATTAGCTACTGAATCTGCTAAAAAAGTACACGCTGAGAATATGAGACAAAGAGCTCATAAAGAGGCTAAAATGAAAGAAGCTGCTGCTGAGCTTGCTCAAAAGCTAGAAGGTGTTAAACTAACTATTGCTACTAAAACTAGCTCTACTGGTAAGATCTTTGGATCTGTAAACAGTATCATGGTTGCTGAGTCTTTAAAAGGACAAGGTTTTGATATTGACAGAAAGAAAATCTTAGTTAAGCAAGATGCTATTAAAGAAGTAGGAACTTACAATGCTATTATTAAACTTCACAGAGAAGTGAAAGTTGAAATAGCTCTTGAAGTTGTATCAGAATAGTAAGGTTTTAAAAAATTAAGTTTTAACCAGACTTAAACGCAAATTTCCAAACAGACAAACATATTAAGCCACCTTTTCCAGGGTGGCTTTTTTTTGTGTATTATAATCTTATCTTTGTAAGTTAAAATAAGATATAGGTGACAAATTACATAGAAATAAAAGGTGCGAAAGTGAACAATCTTAAGGGATTGTCAATAAAGATTCCTCGTAATAAATTTATAGTTATTACTGGATTATCCGGGTCTGGTAAATCATCATTAGCTTTTGATACATTATATGCTGAAGGTCAGAGAAGATATGTTGAATCTCTTTCATCATATGCCCGTCAGTTTCTTGGCAGAATGGATAAGCCTGAGGTTGATTTTATCAAGGGTATTCCGCCAGCTGTAGCAATAGAACAAAAGGTAAATTCTAGAAATCCACGTTCTACTGTAGGTACCAGTACTGAAATATATGATTATCTGAAATTGCTTTATGCAAGAGTAGGAAAAACAATATCGCCTATATCTGGACAAGAAGTATTATGTCATCAGGTAGATGACGTGGTTAATTATATATCAGAGATTCCTGAAGGTGAAAAGATAGTAATTACTGCACCCTTGTTGTTGAAGTCTGACAGAACACAAGAAGAGTTATTAAAGACCTTAGAACAACTTGGTTTTGCCAGGATTCAGATAAGTGGTGAATATTTCAGAATAAAAGATATAATTGCTGATAATATTAAGATTGAAGATGCATTTCTTGTAATCGATAGATTGTCTGTAAGTAGTGATAGTGACACTTTGAGTAGATTGAATGATTCTGTTCAGACTGCTTTTTATGAAGGTGATGGTGTCTGTTATATAGAATATAAAGGAGAAAAGAAACAATTCTCAAATAGATTTGAAGCAGATGGTATTGTTTTCGAAGAGCCAACTGTTCATACATTCTCATTTAATAATCCTTTGGGAGCATGTCCTGTTTGTGAAGGATATGGCAAGGTAATAGGGATTGATGAAGATCTTGTTGTTCCTAATAAAACACTTAGTGTGTTTGAAGATGCTGTTGCATGTTGGAGGGGTGAAAAACTTCAGGAATGGAAGAATCAGTTAATTAAAGAAGCGCATAAATTCGATTTCCCTATACATAGAGCATATATTGATTTATCAGAAGATCAAAAGAGATTACTTTGGACTGGTAATAAATATTTCGAAGGTTTAGATGCTTTCTTTGAGGAGCTGGAATCAAAGAAGTATAAGATTCAGAATAGAGTCTTATTGTCAAGATATAAAGGCAAAACAACTTGTCCTGAATGTAATGGAACAAGGCTTAAAAAAGAAATGTCATGGGTAAAAGTTGGTGGTAAATCAATACAGGAACTGGTTGTTATGCCAATATCTGAATTGATTGTTTTCTTCGATAAGATGGAGCTGACCGAATATCAGCAAGATATAGCAAAAAGAGTGTTGCCAGATATCAAGAATAGACTAGTTTTTCTAAAAAATGTGGGATTGTCTTATCTTACATTAAATCGTTTATCATCAACACTTTCCGGAGGAGAATCTCAAAGAATTAACTTAGCTACTTCATTAGGATCAAGTCTTGTTGGTTCGTTATATATATTGGATGAACCAAGTATAGGGCTACACTCAAGAGATACAGATCTACTTATAAAAGTACTGAAGCAACTTCGTGATATTGGAAATACTGTAATCGTTGTTGAACATGACGAAGATATAATAAAAGCAGCCGATCAGATAATTGATATCGGTCCGTATGCTGGGCGATTGGGTGGAGAGCTTGTCTTTCAAGGTAGTATTGAAGAGTTAAAAGAGTCTGAAACTCTTACTGCTCAATATATTACGGAAAGAATGAAGATAGAAGTCCCACAACAAAGGAGAAAATGGAACTCATATATTGAGATTAAAGGAGCATCGGAGAATAATCTAAAAAATATAGATGTAAAATTCCCGTTAAATATAATGACTGTAGTTACAGGTGTTAGTGGATCGGGGAAATCATCATTAATAAAGACAATACTTGCTCCAGCTCTAAAAAAGCATTACGGAGAATATAGTGACAGAACAGGTAGTTATGATTCAATAAAGGGAGATCTGCAAATGCTTAAAGGCGTTGAATTTGTGGATCAGAATCCTATTGGTAGGTCATCTCGTTCAAATCCAGTAACATACATAAAAGCATGGGATGATATCCGTAAACTTTATACAAGTCAAAAGTTGGCTAAGTTTTATGGGTACAAGGCTTCACATTTCTCATTCAACATTGACGGAGGAAGATGTCCGCACTGTCAAGGTGAAGGGATCATTAAAGTAGAGATGCAATTCATGGCAGATGTTTACTTGCAATGTGAAAACTGTAAAGGAAAAAGATTCAAGGATGAAATTCTTGAAGTCAAATACAGAGAAAAGAGTATTTACGATATTCTTGAGATGACAGTTAATGAAGCATACGAATTTTTCTCAGAGGCAAATTCAAGCACAGAGAAAAAGATTGCCAAGAAATTACTTTGTTTAGTTGAGACTGGTTTGGGGTATGTGAAACTTGGACAATCGTCAAGTACTCTTTCAGGAGGAGAAAGTCAGAGAATAAAATTGGCATTTTTCTTAAGTAAAGAAAAAACAGAACCAACGTTATTTATTTTTGATGAGCCAACAACAGGATTACATTTTCATGATATTCATAAATTAATGGATTCTTTCAATTCGTTAGTTTCGCGAGGACATAGTATTATAATCATTGAGCACAATCCTGAAGTTATAAAATGTGCAGACCATATTATTGATTTAGGTCCTGAAGGTGGTATTGGTGGAGGAGAAATTGTTTTTGAAGGAACTCCAGAAGAAATGATAAAGTGCGAAAAATCGTATACTGGTAAATATTTGGCAGAAAAGCTCTAATTTGAGAATTGAGAATTCTGTATGAATATACGGTTTATCTAAAATATTGAATTCTCAGAAAAGTTATAAAAACAAAAACGTGAACCTCAAATAATGAGGTTCACGTTTTTTTATATCTAAAAAGTATAAATCAGTACTGCAAAAAGTGAATTTCAACAGATTTAGTCCAAGATATACATTTGTACACAAAATATAGATCAATTAAAGAAATATTTCTTTAATCAATAAAAGCTTGCAATTACTTCACTTTTAATGCTCCAACTAAATCAGAAACAGAAGATACACCATGTCTTTTCATGTATTCTTCAATACCATCAACAACCTTGACAGTTACAGCAGGATCTATAAAGTTAGCAGTTCCAATCTGAATAGCAGATGCACCAGCAAGAATAAACTCAATAGCATCAGTTGCATTCATAATACCACCAAGTCCAACAACAGGAATCTTAACAGCATTAAACACTTGCCAAACCATTCTTAAAGCAACTGGTTTCACACAGGCACCAGAAAGTCCACCAGTTACAGTGCTTAATAAAGGTTTTTGTGTTTCAGCATCAACAGCCATACCCATAAGAGTGTTAATTAGTGAAACAGAATCAGCACCTTCAGCTTCTGCAGCCATTGCTATACCAGCGATATCAGTAACATTAGGCGAAAGTTTAACCATTAAATGCTTGTTATAAACTTTACGAACCTCTTTAATAACAGCAGCAGCTGACTCACAAGATGTTCCAAAAGCCATACCACCTTCTTTAACATTAGGACAAGAAATATTCAATTCAATACCAGGAATATTATCAAGCTCGTTAACCTTTTCAGCAGTAGCAACATAATCCTCAATAGTAGAACCAGAAACGTTTACAAGGATATTAGAATCAACATCTTTAATCCTTGGATATATTTCGTTTATAAAATAATCAACTCCTTTGTTCTGTAATCCAACAGCATTTAGCATACCAGAAGGCGTTTCAGCCATTCTAGGATAAGGATTACCTTCTCTATGAGCAATTGTTGTTCCTTTAACAACGAAGCCCCCTAAACGGCTTAAATCGATAAAATCAGCGAATTCTTCACCATACCCGAATGTACCAGATGCAGTTAAAACAGGATTCTTTAAGTTTAATCCGTTATTTAGTGATATTGATAAATCTACCATTTTAAATCATTTATATTAAAAACAGGACCATCAGTACACACACATTTATGTCCTTCCTTAGTATCTTGAACACAACAAAGACAAGCTCCAATACCGCATGCCATCATGTTTTCAAGAGAAACCTCACACTCTATATTTTTATCTTTAGCTAATTTAGCAACAGCTTGCATCATAGGATCTGGTCCACAGCAATAGATAAAATCAAAACTTTCTGTATCAAAAACAGAATGCTGTGTTGGATAACCTTTTTCCCCAGCACTTCCGTCTTCTGTAGTGAAGAATACATTAGCGTATTTCTCATATTCACTAATACGTAGAAGGTCATTATTACTTCTTGCGCCAATAAGAACAGTAGGTTTATTACCAGTTTTATTTAAAATATCCTTTGCCAGATACAGCATAGGAGCAACACCACAGCCACCACCAATAAGAATAGGATTCTTTGAATAGTTCAGGTTGAAAGTATTTCCAAGAGGTAGAATGATATTAACGATATCACCATATTTCGCTTCCTGAAGCTTACGAGTACCATCACCAAGCATCTTAACAAATAGATACAAGATATTATTCTCATAATCAACATCATGAATAGAGATAGGTCTTCTTAAAAAAGTTTCAGGAGAATTGTCAATCTTAACATTAACGAACTGGCCAGGCTTAATATCTGGCATTTCCTCAGTGCATTCAAGTCCTAATAGATAGGTGTCTTGGTTTAATAGCTCATTAGTAAGGAGCTTAAAATCCAGGATCTTCTTCATAAATAGAATTTTCAACAAAGATAATAAAAAAATCTATTCAGGTCGATATTCTTTAAAGCTATCATCCTTATAGAAAACAATAATTCTATCAATATCCTTACTACCAGCCAGATGCTTGTACGGATTACTCTCTGGTTGCTTTTGAGAAGACACTTCGCGTTTAGGTTCGTCAGGCTTAGAGAAATCAAGCATATCGGGCTGATTGCCAAGCATCTCACCATTACCAGTCATAAGCCAATTAAGGTTTATTTCAGGGAACTTTTCAATGATGTGAGTAACAACTTCAATACTCGGATTGTTTCGTCCGGACATAATATGTGAGATTCTAGAACGTTGAATATCAATGATATCAGCAAACCTTGAAGCTGTTAGGCCTTTGTAGGAAATGATTTCTGCAATACGGTCTTTCATATACTGTGTTTATTGTTGTAATACAAATGTAACAAATATCAATTTACAAAACAAATACAAAAGTATCCAAATGTATATTACAAATGTAACTCGGATTACAGATACATTTGTATACTAGATACTAATGGATAATAGTATAAAGATGTATATTATAGAGCTTTGAGTAACTATAGTGAATATGTATACATTTGTCCTAAATATAGCTAAAGGCCTATAATACAAGCCTATATACATGTGTAACATAGTAATTTATTACATATATATACAAATATCGATGTAAATACCTTATAATACCCTAAATATACAGTAAAGTAAAGCTTTAAATAACATAGTTAAGTATCTGAAGATAAGCAGCTATAATCTGTAATATGCTAAATATGCAAAGAGAGATCTTACTATAACCACCTATAGATGTTATAATTACTTTAAATAAAACTAGTAAAATGCAGAAATACAGCCAATTACATATATATAATTGGCCTTAAATGCATATTTAATACAGTTAGTCATACAAATGTAAAGGAGATACCACATAAACACCATCTGTATACATAAATACATTACAAATTACATTTATACTCTGTAAATATACATATACAATTGTAATATTATGTACATATGTATATGATATTGCAATACCCCTACTCTACTTTGTTACAATTATAAAATCGTTTATATATTATGGGAGTATCTGTATTATTTGATTCTCAGCAA
>Ga0193964_1001109_pt1 | contig 12196 bp, 9 predicted proteins | sample FB_7_MG_FD_140323 | JGI IMG/M metagenome (GOLD analysis project Ga0193964, IMG submission 140323) | Microbial mat bacterial communities from the Broadkill River, Lewes, Delaware, United States - FB_7_MG | ecosystem: Environmental > Aquatic > Freshwater > River > Microbial mats | place: USA...
AAGCTCTATCTCAGGCATTAAATTTAGCCCTCCACGCTTAAAATTACCCCCTTTAACGGAGGTCGTTTATCGGTTCGACAAGCCGTGAACAGCCCGTACGGTTTGTCATTAGAAATAGATGAATTTTTTGCGGTCGCGAATAATCAAATAGAGGAAAAATGGGCCACCGAGCAGTGCTGTTAATACGCCAATGCGTAAACCACCACTGCCAACTATTCGCACTAAACAATCAGCGTAAACCACCATTACCGAGCCGAGTAAGCCCGATGCAGGCAACAAAATTCGATTGTCTGAACCGACGAAGCTGCGCATCATGTGCGGAGCAATTAAGCCGACAAAGCCAATACCACCCGCTACAGCAATGGCACCACCAGTAAGCAGTGCAGAAAAGAACAGTAAGAAATTCCGCGATAAGCCAACGTTAACGCCAAAGTTTCGCGCCTGCTCTTCACTGACCATGATGATGTTCAAATCGCGAGCAAACAGCAGCGAACCAAGCAGGGCAACTACGGCGATCACGGCAATAATGAGTACATGTTCCCATGAGCGATTGTTCAAATCACCCATTAGCCAGCTGACGACTTTACGGGCCATATCGAATTGTTCTGTTGATAAGATGATCACTACCGAGGTCATCGCCGTAAAAATCGCATTAAATGCAATGCCACCAAGTAGCAGGGTATAACGTGATGTCAGCCCGCCTGTTGTCGCAATAGCAAGTACCACCAATAGTGACAAGAAGGCCATCGCTACTGAGAATAACGGGACGACATAGATACTTCCTGAGGCTAAGCCGAGATAGATGGCTAACACCGCACCGAGAGCAGCACCTGAACTGGTACCGATAATCCCTGGGCTGGCCATTGGGTTTTTAAAGATTCCCTGCATGATCGCGCCTGCGCAACCGAGGGAAAACCCCACTAGTGCGCCTGTAATGGTGCGCGGAAATCGTCCGTACCAGATAATCGCCGTTGAAGGATCATTACTAGCGGTAGAAGTGCCGAATAGCATTTCAACAGCAATACGGCCAATTTTTGCCAGTGGAATTTCCCATGGGCCAATGGTGACTGATAACACAAAACCGAATACTAAAACCGTGACTACCACCAATAGGGTCGTCACCGTTCGTAACCGTTCATAGTGCCAAAAACGGCTACTTTTCATAAAGAACTCCTGCAAGGTAGTTGAGGCTAGCTACTGTATATTGAGACGAAGCCATTAAGTAAACACTAGGCATAGTGCGAATATTTCCATTTCTTACCGCCTTGGAACTGGCTAAAATTGGCTGCTCCAGTAAAAGCTGATCTAAACCACTATCTTCAGGAATAATAATGATATCGGGATCCCACATAAGCACGGTTTCGTAGCCAATTTGTTTAAAAAATTTGATTCCGTTTTGTGTCGCAACATTTTCGATATCAAGCGTATTACATAGTGAATCAAAGGTACTATTTTTACCTGCAACAAACCCCATACGGTCATAATAGAGGACTTGTAGTGGCTGTTCGTTTGAGCGCTGCTGAACTATTTTTTGAATTTTGGCGACACTGTTCTGCATAGTTGTTACGAGATGGTTAGCGCTAGCTTCGGCATCAACCAATTTACCAATAAAGCTGATCTGGCGCTCGATTGAGGCAATATCACCAAAAAATCCCATCTCAACAAAAGGGATGTGTGACAGGGTCAGTCGATTCTTAAATGTTGGCGAAGAGTAGTAAGTGGTTAAGACCAAATCAGGACACATGCCGATAACGATCTCCGCATCCTCACTGCCATAGGTTGGGAGAGTATCGGGAAGTTGATTGGCTAAAAACGAATAGTTTGGATTACGGCAACTCTGGTGAACTGAAGTGATACGCTCATGGTCAGTGATCGCCCATAACACTTCTGTCAGCCCAACAGCATGAGGGATAATACGCTGTGGTCGTTTTTCAATTGATAGAGTGACCTGCTCGTTGGCTAAGCTCTCTTCGAGAACGTTCCAGCGTTGATGGTGATACTCTAACGAGCGAGGGTAGGGCTGATCGTTTAATTCTGGTTGATGGGCATCGCTCAAATTGGCCAGAAGTTGTTCCATATTGAGGGGGAAGTTGGGTGTTTCTTCTTTTGCTATGGCGAATGTTGGTGCGCCACAAAGCAGAACAAACAGCAGGAATAAACCAGTTATTCGCCCCTTATTGTGCGTAAAATAACAGTGAGATGCCATGTTCTGTTGTGCTTTCTTCAATTTCAACATTGAAGACCTCCCGAATATGTTCTGAGCGAAAAGCCTCTTCGGCACAGCCCTGATAGTATAGTTGTCCTTGGCGTAGCATCGTCAAAGTATCGCAATGGCGTCGAGCTAAGTCGAGATCATGGATATTCATCAAGATGGTTTTACCCTGCTTTTTAAGCACTCCAAGCAGTTCCATAATTTGTAACTTGTGCTGGATGTCGAGCGCGCTGGTTGGTTCATCAAGAAGAATGATCGGTGCTTCAGTTACTAAGGCCCGAGCAATACTGACCAATTGACTTTCACCACCTGAGAGCTGATTGATATAACGATCACGAAAGTGTTCGGTATCGGTTACCCTTAAAGCTTCATTGATGATCTCTATGTCGTGATTTTGTAACCATTGCAAACGACGAAGATGGGGATGACGACCCATCGAAACAAAATCGAATACCCGAATCGAAAAATCGATCCGTGATTCTTGAGGAACCAGTGTCACCAGTTGACTTAATTTGCGCCGACTGATTTGCTGTTGATCACACCCTTGAATTTTAACTGATCCGCTATCCGCTTGCCATATTCGACAGATTGTACGCATTAGTGTTGATTTTCCGGCACCATTAGGGCCGACAACACCATGTATTTCTCCTGATGCAAAGTCGGCACTTATATTGTCCAAGATCTTTTTATCGCCAATGCTATAACACAAATTGCGGATCTGAACGATGGAATCGTTCGTCATTAACTCAGCTCCTGCTGGCGCAATCGAAACCGCCACGCTAGCGGTAACGTAAATTTAGCTGGTAGGGCCATAAAAAATGCCACACCTACAATGGTGAACATGAGTGGACCATCCAATTCGACACCCGACAAGCCAGAAATTGCCGTGGTTCCCCACAACATTACCATACTTGTCACAAGATGGATATTCTGTGACATGGCATGAATGCCCCAGAAGTTTCGCGATAATTTTTTTTGTGATTCATTGCGTAGTTTTATCTCAATCAACTTAAACCACAGACGCCCTTCAATAATTTGAGCAGCGCCACTGAACAGGTGATGGAGAAGGTAGAGAAGAATGAGAACATAGCCACCAGAACGATTGCCAGCAAAAAAATATTCAAAAATTGGTGGATAACACAGGACCAAAAAAATGATGCCTAGCGATTCACCCAAGGCCACGACAACCATGCCGCGGACTAAGCTACGAATTTGAATAAAGCGATTGGTGATGGTTTCAACGTAATCGATAAAGCTAGAAATACGCGCATTGCTGATCACCACAATGGCAGGGTAGATGTATTTCGTTAGCACACCCATGATCGCCGCAACTTTGTATTGGCCCTCAGCCATACTAAACATACTGTAAAGAATTGCTCCCTCAAGGATGCTTTTAGCAATATTGAACAGTAGGTTGCCTAGTTCTCCGTAACGGTAATAGGAAACAGTTGATAAGGCATAACACCATAACTGTATTTTATGTATGAGATCACCCGTTAACGAGAGTCGAGCATGAGGTGGATGGGAAGTATTTGCAGATGTCTCTGACATAAATAAACCTTCCTTGCGCGAGATAATACAATGGTTAATTCATCTATGAGACTGTTGGATAGTGCAATCAGCAACAGCACTATCCGACAAGCTCTTAGTGAAGTGACATGTGAGTAGGGATGAGGTTTGTCGTTGTACAACCTTTGATCAGCTGAAGTGAAACTCCAGCTGATCAAAGGCTTTAAGCAATTTACATTTTGTTCATAATCGCTACAGTTTCACGAGCTGCATCTTTAGGTGCAAGACCTGTATCAGAGATACCGGAAACAACTTTTACTGAGTCGTGGTCCATTGTACCTGGCTTACACCAAACATCTTGACTGCCTGGTGCAACATAGGCAGAGAATGCATGGTGACCAGAACCTGGGCGCTCACCAATGATGTGAACAACAATGCCTGATTCACCACAGTTGGTGAAGATGTTCTCGCCAACTTGATATCCAGCACGTACACGGCCACCAGTGATAACGATATTTTCTTTCGCTACACTGAAACCTGAAGCCTTGAGCAGCTTACGCATCTCTTTTAGGTATGGCATGAGGTGACCTTCATCCATAACAGCTTTGGAGTTAAGACCATCAGAGATAGCAAATACAACATCAGGAGAGTTGTTACCCCAGCTGTTGCGAAGCTTACCAAGAGTTGCAACCGCATCAGCACTGAGGATTTCACCTTTAGATGGAGCTGAGATGTAATCTTCACGGTCATGAACGGTGGTTTTAATTGATACCGCATTAGGGATTGAAGAGATGAAGTTGTCTGTCATCTCTGTCCAGAGGCTTACTTTTGCATCATCGTAAACTTCGTGAACTTCTTTATCCAATTCAGGATTAAGATCCCAAATGTTTTCGCCATAACCCATGGCTAAATCAACACCATGACTTAGAACTGTGTCGATTTCATTTTGTGCTTCAGCATAGATCGCTTCTTGACTGCGGGTGTCGCCTTTAGCTAGCTGGAACTGGTAGTAAACCCACTTGATGTCGCCGAAGTGCTCTGTTGGTTTGCCATAAGAATCAATAACCTGAATCTTTTTGAAAAAGTCCCAGATTGGATCATTAACTTTAAAGTCAAACTGCTCACGTAGACGTACATGATCTTGATACTGTGTTGTTAAGTAGCTGAGCATTGGATCGTTACGAGTTGGCAGTGCCATCAAGTAAGCTGGGTTCGCTGGAGCAATTTGATCTTGACACCAAGCGAGATCATCCAATGTTACAGGCATGTGCAAGGTAGAGCAGATATCAAGACCTAAGTTCAGGCCGTGTAATTTACCCATAGCGATATCTTCGAGGCAGCAACGAACGAGTTGCTCACGAGTTTTGAAAACCTCAGGACCAATGAAACCAGCAACGTCATTGAGGTGAACCCAAGCGCCATTACCTTCAGTTTGACCCGCAGCAACATACTGCTTTAATGCACGAGCAAAACCGTACTTACGTGATTCGTGAACCACCATGTCGAAACCGTGGCCATGACCGTTAGTAAAGTCAGCGCCTTGGCCTGTTTCAAAGTACAGACCATATTGACCTTTACGCCCCTTGGCATAATCGATCATCCCTTGAATTGTGAGGTCAAAAGTCTTGTTCGCACTTTCAGTACCTGCAAGAGATTGGAACCATAGCGCGGTTGAACCAGGATGGCTTTTTTCGACTGCTGCTTGAACGTCGATATGCGCCAGAACACACCAAGGCATATCTTTTTCGAGGCCAAATGTGGTCAGCATATCTTTAAGCTGAAGTTCAACTTTAAGAACCGATTCTTCTGTACTATCAACTGGGTTTGTACCGAGAACTTGATCGCCAACTGCGAAAGCCCAAGCGTTGAGAACTTGCCATTTGATATCGAGAGGATCATCAGTAGGTGAGTTAGGCTGAATACGAGCACCTAAGTAACCCTTTGCACCGAGGTTGCTGCCGGGAAGTGCTACAGAGAGTTTAGAGCCGAGAGCAATCAACTCTTGGTTAGACATCAACTTAACAACGCAACCAATGACGTCACTATCAAGGCCATACATGATGCTTTTGATCGCTGCTTCGTCACTTGCGAGTAAAAATGTTTTCAATTGACCAACGGTCCAGCCTTTAACTTGTTGATATTGAGCGAGATCGATGGTGTCCCAGATTAACTTTTGCACGCCATCTTCAAATAGAACATTGTCGTGAATAAAGCTGATGGATGTGTTGGCGAGCAGCTTACGAGCATTTTCACGAGAACGCTCATCGTCAGCAGCAACACCGATGGTCTCATCACCCTCTTTAAATGCATTGGCTGCGCCAATAATTTGCTTATAGAGAGTTTGATCTAGGGTGCCTTTGGTGCGCACAACATACTGACCAACGTCTTCACCCGCCTTGATGGTCGGAATGGATACGGCGCCAGCAAATCCAGCTACGAGCAGTACGAGGCTCATGGCTCCGCCAACTGCTAGTTTAAATGTCTTTACCATTGATTCTACCTCCTTGAGGTTATTAGGCAGGATTGCGGTCTTTCCCCACCTTGCGATCTGTAATACTAGAAACGGAGGATCCGCGATCCCCGGCTGATTAAAAATAACCGCCTAACGCCCTTTGGTCGCCGTTTCCCACATCTCGTTAAATGCTTTTTCAGTTTCTGGGCTCATGACTCGCCACAGTGCAACCGTTTTAAAGTACTCGTTATCGCCTACATGGAACATTGCTATCTCTTTGGCATTCAATAGATTGCCAACACTGACTATCGCAGGGCTAACCCCTTGTTCCGTGACCACATCAGCTTGCTGCTCAGGCTCGAGCATGAAATTGATCCACTCTTCAGCAAGGCGTTTGGTCATCCCTTTAGCTGAGCTGGTGACATACCATGCATCAACCCAAGCTGTACCACCCTCTTTAGGTGTTGCAATTAACCAGTTGCCACCATCAATATTTGCTTGTTGAGCGGCAAATCCCCAGGTTGTTGCTAATGATAGCTTTGGGAATTCTTTAGGATTTGCTGCGCCATCCCAAAGAGTTTTTGCATTTTGGCCGAGGAAGTTTAATTTGCTCTGAATCTTAGCCCGATCAAGTTTGTCGATATCAAAGATTTCATCGTAGCTATAACCCATTGATAGCGCAGTGATCCAAACGTTGACCATTGGGAAGTTGTTGTTTGCTGTGTATTGACCTCTGTACTGAGGCTCCCACAAAACATTCCAACTTGTTGGTGTGCTTTTAACCACGTCAGCATTGTAAGCCAAGCCGTAAGGGCCGCAGTTGTACGGTACGCCATAGCGTTGACCTGCATAAATTGGTGTGGTGTCTTCGAGGAATACAGGCAACAATTTTTTCATGTTTGGAATGTTAGCTGGATCCACTGTTTGAAAGAGTGGATTCGCCGTATCGAAGCCATAAAATTGTGGTTTCTTAGGCAGTTCGTACGGTGGAGAGATGAGGTCAGCTGTGCCGTTTTTCGCGGCAAGATAAAATTCATCTTGATCTGTTGGATTGGTGATCTCTAGCGTAACGTTGACACCAAATTTTTCTTTAACCAGTGTTTTAAAGGCATCGGCGTAAGGTGCGGCATAACCCGCCCAGCAATTAATTCTGAGTACTTCACCTTCAGAAGGAGCAGGAGCTTCTTCTGGTGCCTTTGACATGGCAAAAACCGGTGCAGTGAATAGCGCTGCGCTGATCGTCAAGGCCACAATTTTTACGAGTTTACGCATCCTGATTCTCCTTTTCTGCGTTATTGCAGGGAACAGAAACGTAGCGCCGATCTATGTTTTCGGCGCTACGCAGTAAATCGAAGTTTACATAGAGAAAGATAGGCCAGACATGAGCCATGCTTCGTTCTCGTCATTAAGATCGTTATCACGAATGCCATCGAAAGTTACACAGTAGTTAGCTGAAACATACATAGCTAAACTGTGACCTAGGTCAAATGATAAACCAACTGTTACAGGAAGGTCGGATGCGCCGTTCACACCGTCTGTGTAGTCCATGTAGGCAAAGCCAACGCTCCCAAATAATTCAACGTGCTCATTTAATGCTGTAGCACCATCAATTGACCATTTCGCGTAAATACCGTCAGCATAATCACTATCAAAGTTGTAGTAGGCGTAAATGCTTGTAGAGAAGTAATCGTTAAGAGCAAGACTTACACCACCGTAAAATTCTTGATTTTCTTTTACACCGCCGTCCCATGCACCATCAGGAAGGTAATAATAGATATAGCCAAGCTCGAAACTTACGACTTCGCTAAAATCATAGGTAAGATAACCAACGTAATCAAACTCATCCCAGTCATTATCACTATCCAAATCGGAACCGTAGTCACCATCTATCAAGCGATAATCTGCCCAAACAAGGCCATGAACTGCCAATTTATCAGTGATCGAAAAACCAGCGTCAACCCATGGTTGAACTGCTGCATTGTCGTCACTGATTAGATCCATACCACGCCAAATGTAACGGCTGGAATAATCGACTCCCACATCAAGGCTGAACTTATCGCCAGCTAGAGCTGTTCCGCTCAAACCAACTACCATTAACAGCATCAGTGCAATTTTCTTCATCCAATTACCTCCCATACTTTGTTACCTCCTAAGTTCTCTAGATTGCTAAATCCGTGTAACACCGTTGTTACAACGTCTTTTGTGCGCTGTGATTTTTGCCAGAATCTATTGTTGCTGGCTCAATTACATTATCTATACGTCTATTGAGCATGGAATATGCCAAAGTATAGCGCAGTTATTGTGTTTGTCACGAAAACGCCACTAAATCAGCTGTATACGGAAACACTATTGTAGTTTCACTATATTTTTATAAACAGAAGAAGGGCAGGTGGTGTGCTGTACGGATTTGAAACAGCTGTATTACATTGGAGCAAGAAGCTTTAATTTATTTAGGAGGATAGTTCAGTCGTTATAGGGGCTGCTAAAGGATTGGAACCATTGGAAGCAGACTTGATAGTCATAAATTGGAACGGATAAGGTGAAAGTACTAAGGCACGGACAAAATATCCGTGCCTTAGTTAAATTATTGTTTTTTAGATCGAATTGGATAACCCCAAATAGCAATTAACCACAAATGACCCGTGAAATATCAAGATCAAATTCTTTTATTTTTCGGTAGATGGTATTACGGCTAATTCCAAGCATCTGCGAAGCCTGAACGATATTGCCCTCGGCTTGTTCTAACGCTTGAATAAGCAAATCTCTCTCCATATCTTTGAGCGGCCGAACTGGGCCACCGTCTGAGTTGTTTTCTTCTTGAGCAATGTAGTCGAGTTCCATCAATTCAGGCGTTAATACGCCATCCTCGTCGACCATATTAAGGGCACGCTCTAATGCATTTTCAAGCTCACGAATATTTCCCGGCCACGGGTGCGCACGACACGCTCGTAAAAATTGCTCAGAAATTTTAATGTCACGACGACCTAATCGAGTTGATAGTTTCTTAACGAGATACTCAACGAGTAACGGTATATCGTCTAATCGCTTTCGTAGTGGTGGAATCTGTAACATAATAACATTGAGTCGATAATAAAGGTCCTCACGAAAATTTCCCGCTGCCATCTCCTGTTTAAGATCTTTATGAGTTGCCGCTAGAATACGAATATTGACAGGAATCTCGGTTGAAGAACCAATTCGTGAAACTCGTCGTTCTTGAATAACTCGCAGCAGCTTAACCTGTGTGTACATTGGCATATCGCCAATCTCATCGAGGAATAGGGTGCCGCCGTCTGCTTCTTCAAACTTACCCGCTTTGCCACCTTTTGCAGCACCTGTAAATGAACCATCAACGTAACCAAACAGTTCGCTTTCGATTAAGGTTTCAGGTGTTGCACTACAGTTAATGGCAACAAATGGCTTGTCGCGCCGAGAACTCAGAGTGTGAATGCTTTGTGCAAACATCTCCTTTCCTGTACCACTTTCACCATAGAGTAAAACAGTAGAAGGACTTTGTGCTGCGATACTCGCTCGGCGTTTAGTTTCTTTTATCAGCGGACAATTGCCAATAATATCATCAACATTGTAACGCGCCGGAAGTGGAATAATAACTCGGCGTGGTTGATGTTTTGTCCCTTTTTCGTAACTCTTAAATACCGCCACAGCACCAATGCAATTACTAAAGTCATCATGAAGTAAGCGGCCAGAACTGTAGAATTTACGGTTGTTTTTTTCAAAAACGACCTCTTGATTTTCATAACTGGTTCCAGAACTCAAAAGGCCTAAAATTGGTGTCGCTTTGCTTAGAATTTGGCTGACGTGGTAACCGATTGCATCATTGGCTGTTATGTTAATCATGCGTGCTGCTGCGTCATTTATTTGCGTGACCATTCCTTTTGTATCGACGGTCATTAAGCCTTCAGACATGGTGTTAATAATTGTTTCTGAATATTTATATGCTGAAAAAAGCTTATGGTTGGCACGATGCAAACGGAATTGGTTTTCGATTGCATTCGCTCCAGCGACCACCATTCCTAACGTATGATCGTTGGCATGGTGATACTCACCTGTCATATTCAACACACCAATTAATTTCCCATTTGGGTCAAAAATTGGCGCAGCAGAACATGTCATTAAGTGGTTTGTTTCACAGAAATGCTCAACAGCGTGGATATGCAGTGGGCGACGTTCGACTAAACAAGTACCAATAGCATTGGTACCCTTGTATGTTTCACTCCAGTTCGCCCCAGCACACATCTGTTCCTCAGATGGGTCACAATGGTCAGTCTTGTCTCCCATAACCGATAGAACATAACCATCTTGATCAGCCAGAACAACTTTGAAGCCTGATTCACGAACAAAATTGTAGATGTTTTTCATCGTTGGCAAGGCAACACTAATCAGGTCCTTAAACTGGGCCATTCGTTGTTTAAGGTCTTTAGGGCTTATTATTAGTTGTCGGTCGTGATAAGGATCAACATTTAGTTTGCGGCAGCGTTGCCATGAGCTAGCAACATAAGGTCGTATATCTTTAGGATTGACGAGATTATGGTTAGCATATTCGGCCCATGTTTTACGCATCATTTGTAAGTTTTCTGATGTCATAATAGTCCTCTTTCTTGACAACGTTAGTAACTTTTAAATCAACCAACGATTCCTTAGAATGGTCATTCTATTTCTCTCATTATAATACAATCCAGAGTGATTGTCTCAACTATTTTTGTTCTGGTTTAATTTCAGTAAGTTAGTGAGTAAAATAAGGAGAAAAAAGTGGGATATGGAGTAGTTGGAAATTACCTGACGCGTTAACATATTGTTGTTACGAAGAAATTTTCCTAATGTTCTTTGGTGGCTATAATGTGGGGGTATGATGATTTTGTCGATGATGTTCGTAATAAGTGCTAGGTTTTAATCATGTTCGGTTTTAATTAGGGCAGTTCTCGACCTGTTCCTGTGACACAGGTGGGCTGTAATAATAGCCCTGACCATAATCACAACCAATGTTGGTTACTGCTGCGGCAATCTCTTCGCTATCTATAAATTCAGCGACCACCTTCATTTGCGACCGGTGGGCAAATTGAACGATTGAAGTGATAAGCTCACGGGTGCGGTCATCTTTATTAATCTCTTGTACGAGGCTGCCATCGATTTTAATAACGTCAGCTTTAACTTGAGTAAGATAAGAGAAGTTCGAATAACCACTACCAAAATCATCAATAGAAATTTGGCAACCAAGCCCTTTTAAATAGTCAATGGTGTCGAGTGCTTGATCGTAATTCTGAATATTTTCTGTTTCAACAATTTCTAAAACAAGGCGTTCAATCACATCGTATCGCTGAGCTGTATCAACAATAAGTTGTACTGTTTCTTCGCGAAGTAAGTCATCTACTGTAAAATTAATTGAAAAATGACATTTTTTATTTTTAAAAAATGAGCAGGCCTGTTCAATCATTGCGTGGGTCATGTACACATAAAGATGTGTTTGTTTCAGTATTGGCAGAAATAAGCCTGGTGGTACGGGATTGCCTTCAGTATCAATGAGGCGCATGAGGGTTTCGTATTTACATGTTCGGCCACTGGCAAGATCGACAATTGGTTGATAGTACGCAACAAGACGACCATCAATAAGAGCTTGCTGAACGGTATCGATCCAGTAAATTTTTTGTTTATATTCGTCACTGTTCGCCAGCTTATCGTCATACATTAGTAGTTGTTTGGCTTGGCGTTTTGCTTCCTTAAGGGCGATGTCGGCACAGGTTAGTAAATTGTTTTGGTTGCAGGCTATTCCCGTTGTTAATGACACGGGAATCTCTGTCGCATATTCATCATCAAGCTGAAATTTTTGTTGCGAAAATTGTTTGAAAAATTGAGAGAGTTTTTTGCTGAGATGATCATTTTCAGGTGACAACACACCAAATATATCGGCATTTAGACGATACAGTTTCGCATCTGTTCCACCAAAATACAGTGACAGTGCCTCGCTAATATGTTTGAGGATTTTGTCGCCAGTCTCTGTGCCGTAGAGC
>Ga0193964_1001110_pt1 | contig 12183 bp, 11 predicted proteins | sample FB_7_MG_FD_140323 | JGI IMG/M metagenome (GOLD analysis project Ga0193964, IMG submission 140323) | Microbial mat bacterial communities from the Broadkill River, Lewes, Delaware, United States - FB_7_MG | ecosystem: Environmental > Aquatic > Freshwater > River > Microbial mats | place: USA...
GAGCTTACAAAAAGGTTTTATGTTGAGCAGAAATTAAATCAAATAAATGAAAAATTAAAAGTCTTAGGTAAAAAAGAAGAATCTTTATTTAAAGGTTTGGATGAAGAAAACACAAAAGAGAAGCAGGAAGGAATTAATAAAAGTTTTGATGAAATTCAAGATGATTTTGAAGAATTGGATAAACAAAATAATGATTTAAAACGACCTATGAAACTTCCTGAAACGAAGGAGGAAGAAAAGGAAATAGACCAAGATTTAAAAAATGCCTTGGATGAATTAAATAAACAAGATAAAAATAAGGCAAAAAAGAATCAGAAATCTGCAGCAAAAAAAATGAAAGATTTAGCGAAGTCTATGGAGCAATCTATGTCAGCAATGGAAGGTGAATCTATTGATGAAGATATTGATGATTTAAGGAAAATTGTTGAAAATTTAATTGAGTTTTCTTTTCAGCAGGAAGAATTAATGGAACAGATTTATGATGGAAATGAAAAACAATTTGAATATGCCAAGAATATTAAAAAGCAATATTTATTAAAGGAATATTTTGAACACATTGATGATAGTTTATACATGCTTTCTTTACGTGTTGTAAAGATGGGTGCAAAAATTCAAAAGGAAGTTTCTGATGCACATTTTTATATTGATAAATCTTTAGTAAATTTCACAGAAAACAGGTTTGATCAGGGAATAGCGAATCAACAATTTGTGATTACTGCGGCTAATAATTTGGCAAATTCTTTGAGTAATTTATTAGATAATCTTATGAATGCTTCTCCTAGTTTTGGTAAAGGAAAGGGTAAAGGGAAAGGATTTTCTTTACCAGATATCATTAAAAAGCAAGGTGAAATTATGAAGTCCATGAAGGAAGGAAAAAAGAAGGGTGAAGCTCCTGGTCAATTAGGTAAGGATGGTGAAGGAATGAATGGTGAATTGTATAATATTTATAAAGAGCAGGCGAAACTTCGAGACATGCTAAATAAGCTGCTAGGTGATAAGAGGAATGAAAAATCTAATGGATCTGGAAAAGTTACTAAGGAAATGGAAGATCTTGAAAAGGAGATGTTGGAGAAAGGATTTACTAAAGAGGTTATTGAAAAAATGGAAAATTTGAACTATGAATTATTAAAACTTGAGAAGGCTTTAAAGGAGCAAGGAGAGGATGATAAGAGAGAATCTGAAAGTAATATTGAGGAATTTGAAATAAAAAGAATAGAAGAATTGAAACTAAAAAATCAGTATTTTAATTATAATGAAATATTAAATAGACAATCATTACCTTTGCGCTCGATTTATAAAAAGAAAGTACAGGAGTATTTCAAAACAAATTAATATTAGAGTATGATTTTATTTAATTATGAAACAGAATTTAAATTAGCTAATGAAACCCAAACTAGTGAATGGATTTCTAAGTGTATTGAAAATTATGATTTTACAGAAGGAGAATTGAATTACATTTTTTGTGATGATGATTACCTTTTGAAATTAAATGTTGAATTTTTAGAGCATGATACATTAACAGATATTATTAGTTTTGATTATACGTTAGGAAAGTTGGTAAGTGGTGATATTTTTATTTCTGTTGAACGTGTTCGAGAGAATGCTATTAGTTTTAATCAGCCATTTGAGAGTGAATTAAATAGGGTTATAATGCATGGAGTTTTGCATTATATGGGATTTAAAGATAAGAGTGAGGAGGAGAAAAAAAGTATGCGTGCTGAAGAAGAGAAATGCTTAAATCTATTAACTAATTAAAATTGTTCCACGTGGAACACTACAATTAAATTATGTTTAATACAATATATGATGTTATAGTAATTGGAGGTGGTCATGCAGGTAGTGAAGCTGCGGCATCGAGTGCAAATTTAGGCGCTCATACACTTTTAATTACAATGAATTTGCAGAATATAGCTCAAATGAGTTGTAATCCTGCAATGGGTGGAATTGCAAAAGGACAAATAGTAAGAGAGATTGATGCGCTTGGTGGATACAGTGGGATTGTTACTGATAAAACGGCTATTCAATTTAAAATGTTGAATAAATCTAAAGGACCTGCAATGTGGAGTCCAAGGGCACAAAGTGATCGAATGCGATTTGCTGAGTGTTGGAGAACGATGTTGGAACAGACTGATAATTTAGATTTTTACCAAGACAATGTTACTGGATTAATATTTGAAGAAGATACTATTGTTGGAGTTAAAACCGCTTTAGGAATTGAAATTAAAGCTAAAAAAGTTATAGTTACCGCTGGTACGTTTTTAAATGGATTAATTCATATTGGGGACAAAACATTTGGTGGTGGTAGAGCAGGGGAAAGTGCTTCAATAGGAATTACTGAAGACTTAATAAAAGTAGGTTTTGAATCTGGAAGAATGAAAACAGGAACTCCTCCACGAGTTGATGCAAGATCTCTTGACTTTTCAAAAATGATTGAACAACCAGGTGATGAAGATTCTGAAAAATTCTCTTATTTAAGTACTACAAAATCGTTAGAAAATCAACGGTCTTGTTATATGAGTTATACTTCTCCTGAAGTGCATGATTTATTAAGAACAGGTTTTGAAAGGTCTCCAATGTTTAACGGTAGAATACAAAGTATTGGTCCAAGATATTGTCCTTCCATTGAAGATAAAATTGATCGTTTTGCAACTAAAGACCGTCATCAAATTTTTGTTGAGCCTGAAGGTTGGGATACAGTTGAGATTTATGTTAATGGGTTTTCTACATCATTACCCGAAGATGTTCAAGATAAAGCTTTGCGAAAAGTTGCTGGTTTTGAAAATGTAAAATTCTTACGTTTTGGATATGCAATAGAATACGATTATTTCCCACCAACGCAATTAAAACATACTTTAGAAACTAAGTTAATAAAGAACTTATATTTTGCTGGTCAAATAAATGGAACGACTGGATATGAAGAAGAGGCAGCTCAAGGATTAATGGCTGGAATAAATGCTGTTTTAAGTTTGCAAAATAAAGAACCTTTTATTCTTAAAAGAAACGAAGCTTATATTGGCGTTTTAATTGATGATCTTATTACAAAGGGAACAGAAGAGCCATATAGAATGTTTACATCAAGAGCAGAATACAGAACTTTGTTACGACAAGATAATGCCGATTTAAGATTAACTCCTAAAGCTTTTAAATTAGGGTTGGCTTCTCAGGAACGTTTAGACCGTGTTATTGAAAAGCAGGAACAAACAGATTTATTTGTAAAGTTTTTAGTAGAAACGAGTGTTAAGCCTGAAGAGATAAATCCAATTTTGGAAGAAAATGGTACAGCTAATATTAATCAATCCATGAAGATGTTTAAGATTGCTGCGCGACCTCAATTGAATTTTACAGATCTTCAAAAGCTAGAAAAAGTACAGCAGTTTGTTTTAAATAATTCTATTGATAGGGAAGTTATCGAGCAAACAGAAATTCATGTTAAATATGCTGGTTATATTGAAAAAGAAAAAAATCAGGCAGATAAATTAAACAGATTAGAAAATGTATCTATACCATCTAAGTTTGATTATTCAAGAGTGAAATCGTTATCAATTGAAGCAAAGCAAAAATTAAGTAAAATTCAACCTACGTCAATTTCTCAAGCGAGTAGAATAAGTGGAGTTTCTCCGAGTGATATTTCTGTTTTATTAGTTTATATGGGGAGATAAAAATTACGTTCCACGTGGAACAATAGTTTATTTAAATGTTTTTTTACAACTTATTATAAATTATAATTACAATTAGATTATGATAAAATGAATTAATCAAAGAGGATTTAAATATAAAGGATATAGAAAAATTGATTTAAAAAATAGCTGTGAAAAATTATTCTTTCAAAATTAATACCCCAACCTAGCAATGAGTTTTTCAAAAACACACAACTTAATTTGTCAAGACTATACTGTTTCAAATGAAAAATTTGAATTGATTTATGATGAACAGTTTGAAATGCTTGTAACAAGTCCTCAACCAAAAAAAGAAAAGCTGGGATTGTATTATGAAAGTGAAGATTATATTTCTCATACCGATTCTAAAAAATCTTTTATTGATAGAATATATCAAATTGTAAAAGGATATACCTTAAATAAAAAATTAGCTTTAATTAATTCATTTCAGATAGAGGGCAAAAACTTGTTAGATATTGGATGTGGTACTGGTGATTTTTTGGTGAATTGTAAAAAAGGAGGTTGGAATATAGTAGGAGTAGAGCCAAACATTAATGCTCAGAAATTGGTTGCTTCAAAATTGGGAAATGATAAAACCGCTAAATTTTATTCTGATTTATTAGAAATCAATACAGAGAAGTTTGATGTAATAACTATGTGGCATGTTTTGGAACATGTTCCAAATCTTGAAGAATATATTTCAAAATTAAAATCATTATTAAAACCAAATGGAGTTTTAGTTGTCGCTGTTCCTAATTTTAAAAGTTACGATGCAAACTATTATAAACAATTTTGGGCAGCTTATGATGTCCCAAGACATTTATGGCATTTTTCAAAAAAATCTATTCGAGTTCTTTTTTCAAAACAAAAAATGAAAGTTGAAAAAATACTGCCAATGAAATTTGATTCGTTTTATGTTTCATTACTGAGTGAAAAATATAAAAATGGAAAAAGTAATATTTTTAGTGCTTTTTATATTGGGTTCTTATCGAATTTAAAAGCATTAAGAACAAATGAATATTCTTCCCTAATTTATATCCTAAAAAACAGCTAAAATCCATTTTAAAGCGTTTTTAAGACGTTTTACATGCTGAAAGCTAAAAGTATATTCGTCTTTTTTATTTTTAAAGCTAACACCTTGTAATAAAGTCATTTTTAATAAAGAATTATTATAGTTATAGATAGTTTAATAAATTTATCTAATATTGATAAAACTCAGGAGAATCTTTCATTATTGTTTATATATTCGCGAAAAAATAATCAATAACCCATAAAATAAAAAAATGAAAAAATTATTATTTCTGGCCATTGCAATTGTGCTAGTTTCATGCAACCAAAATAAAGTTGCTTACATTGATGTTGAAGTTTTGATGAAAGATTATGAGGCTACCAAAGAATTGGAATCTTTGTTAAAAGAAAAACAGGAAAAAATGGCTAAGGAATTAGATAGTATAAGTGCACCTTTTCAATTAAAGGTTCAGCAGTATTATCAAAACCAACAAAAAATGTCTGCTAAGAAAAGAGCTGAGGTAGAAAGTGCTTTACAGCAAGAGCAACAGTTTTTACAATCTAAGCAGCAACAAGCTTCTCAATTACTACAAATGGAGAATCAGGAGAAAAGCGAAGTATTAACAAAAAGGGTTGATAGTTTTGTAGCTGATTATGCGAAAGTAAATGGGTTTAACCTTATTCTTGGAACTTCGGGAAAAGGTACAGTCTTATATGGTGAAGATTCAATGGATGTTACAACTGAAATTTTAGAAATATTAAACTTAGATTTCTCTAAGAAATAGAGTTAATAAGTTGAATTTCAGTAAAAAAGCCGTTTAATATGATAATTAAACGGCTTTTTTATTTACTTAGATTTGGAACCAGTAAATTGTTGTTCCTTTATTTTAAATAAAACGTTAAACGTAGTTAAACTTCCATAAATACGGGTGATGTATTGTTGTAAATCAACCTTACTTTGATCGTCTAAATCACTTGAATTAATTTTTTGTTCCATTACTCTAATTCTATCACGTACCATTACAATTTTATGAAAGAAGGAATCAATTGGAATTTCTTTGCTGGCTAATGAAGTATCTTTAGGTGCTAGTATTAACTTTCCACCTTTCCATTTATCGCCAATAGGTACAACTTCTGAAATATCAGACCATTTTTTAAGCATTTTTTTCAAAGTAGTTTCTACCTCAAAAAAACTAATAGTGTCAACTTCATCTTCTACACATTCTATAACTTCAAATTCGCTGTCAATTTCAATGGTTTCTAATCCATTTTCAATAAAAGTGACCCAATAATGTTTAGAGGTTACATTAGTTACCACACCTAAACCATAATTGTTATGTTTAATACGAGATCCTATACCTAATAATTTCATAATTTATATTTTAAGTTAATAAATAAATACCTACAATGTTTAAGATAAAGTAAACCGCTATGTTCATTGCTCCGGGATAATCTTTAGCCAATCGTTGTCCAACTAAGAACATTAATAAAGTTAAAGCCGAAAGTTCTAAACCTATTTTTGCAACAATAAATGTGTTTTCAGTTACCAAATGATAAAGACCAAAAGTTAATAAAATTACCGCAGCAATTTCAAAAATAATAACATTAATAAGTAATAGTGGAATTAGTTTTTTAAGTACCGTTTTATCAAAATGATTGGTATAATAAATAACAGTTCCTTTCCAATCTGTGACCTTTTCAATAACAGAAAAGAAATAAGTAATAATAAAAAATAGTAGTATTAAAATTTCTGCTGAAAAATTATTGAAAATTGACATATTTAAAGTTGATTGTTAGTCTTCTTTTGTATGTAGAAGACGTGTTAATTTTATTGATAAATCTAACAATATTATTTTTGGATTTCCATTTCTTTCAATATGATAAATAGCATCATTAATTTCTTTATCTATTTCCAAAATATTTCCTCCATGAACAAAACGAGCAAAATTTTCTAATTTAAAATCGGTTTTAGGTTGTAAATAAACTAAAGAGGGTGCGTTGTAGTTTAATAAAAGTGCTTGCCTGAAAAACTGTAAGCAATAGTTTAAAAAACGTTTTTGCGTTTCTCTTCCTGTTTTAGCAATAGTTTCACTCCATTCTATTAATGATTGAATAACGGAAGCATTTCCTTTAGCTTTAAAAGCGGCTCTTATCCATATAATAAACCACTTTTCAAATTGTTCGTCGGAGTTATCGTTATGTAATAAATGCAACGCCTTATTAATATTTCCATCACACTGTTGTGCTATTTGTTCGGCTATCGGTTGATCGGTTCCTTCTTTTTCAATTAAATAATTGGTAATATCAGATTCTGAAATTAAAGGAAAATGTAATATCTGACAACGAGATTTTATAGTTGTAATTATTTGTTCTTCATCTTCAGCAACTAATAAAAAAACAGTCTTTTCTGGTGGCTCCTCCAATAGTTTTAATAATTTATTTGCTGCCGAAATATTCATTTTTTCAGCCATCCAAATAATCATTATTTTATACCCTCCTTCATACGATTTAAGTTTTAAGGATTTTACAATTTGTTCAGCTTCATCAACACCAATGAGTCCTTGTTTGTTTTCAATTCCAAGAGATCCCAACCATTCAAATAAGTTTCCGTAAGGATTTAAGTCAATAAATTTACGCCAGTCTTCCAAAAATAAATTACTAACCGGATGCTTTTTTATTACATCATTTGTAGCAACAGGAAAAGCAAAATGTAAATCGGGATGCATTAATTTATCACATTTTGAGGCGCAAGCTTCTTTATCATTACTTGTGCTACACAAAATATATTGTGCGTATGCAATTGCCATTGGTAAAGTTCCCGAACCCTCTTTTCCCACAAACATTTGTGCATGTGAAATTCTACCATTATCGGTAGATTTTATTAAGTGATTCTTTAAATGTTCTTGGCCTAAAATATCAGAAAAATTCATTAAAGCGAAAGTAAAACATTTTCAGCAAATGAAAATCCATTCATAAATTTTTTTAAATTTTAAAAGTTTAAAGAAATCGCTTTCGTAAAAAAATTAATGCCTTCGGGTAAATTGAATTATATTTGTAAAACTAATATTTGTAGAAAATGAAAACAATACAAGACATAAATTTTGAGAATAAAAGAGCATTAATTCGTGTAGATTTTAATGTGCCTTTAGATGAAAACTTTAATATTACGGATGCAACAAGAATTCAGGCTGCAAAACCTACAATTATTAAAATTTTAGAAGATGGTGGTTCAGTTGTGTTAATGTCGCACCTTGGAAGACCAAAAGGAGTTGAAGAAAAGTATTCTTTAAAACATATTGTTGAGAAAGTTTCAGAAATTGTGGGTGTTGAAGTAAAATTTGCAGCTAACTGTGTTGGTGAGGAAGCTGAAAAAGCTGCTGCTGATTTAAAAGCAGGAGAGGTTTTATTATTAGAAAACTTACGTTTCCATTCAGAAGAGAAAAAAGGAGATGAAGCTTTTGCTAAACAGCTTTCTAAATTAGGAGATGTTTATGTAAATGATGCTTTTGGAACTGCTCACAGAGCACATGCATCAACTACAATTGTAGCTCAGTTTTTCCCAGAAAATAAATGTTTTGGTGCTTTATTAGCTCAGGAAATAATTAGTCTTAAAAAAATTCTTGAGGAAGGTGAAAAACCAGTTCTGGCAATTTTGGGAGGAGCTAAAGTATCTTCAAAAATTACAGTTATTGAAAATATTTTAGATAAAGTAGATCACCTTATTATTGGTGGTGGAATGAGCTTTACTTTTGTTAAAGCACAAGGAGGAAAAATAGGTAATTCTATTTGTGAAGATGATAAACAAGAATTGGCTTTAGAAATATTAAAACAAGCAAATGCTAAAGGAGTACAAGTTCATATCCCAGTTGATGTAATTGCTGCTGATGATTTTAGCAATGATGCAAATACTCAAGTTTGTGATGTTGATAATATTCCTGATGGATGGGAAGGTGTTGATGCAGGTCCAAAATCAAGAGAAATGTTTGATAAAGTTGTGAACGAATCTAAAACTATTCTTTGGAATGGGCCGTTAGGAGTTTTTGAAATGGAAAGCTTTGCCGGTGGTACTATTGCTCTTGGAAATTCAATTGCAAATGCTACTAAAAATGGAACATTCTCATTAGTTGGTGGTGGTGATTCTGTTGCCGCTGTAAAACAGTTTGGTTTTGCTGATAAAGTAAGCTATGTTTCAACAGGAGGAGGAGCAATGTTAGAAAGCCTTGAAGGAAAAACATTACCTGGTATTAATGCCATATTAAAATAATATTTATTTGTTTAGCTATTTAAAATTCTAATTAAAATATTACACTTGATTATAGCCCAAGTGTTCTGCTTAAATAAGTAAAACTTAAAAGCCACTTTCTTAATTGAAAGTGGTTTTTTAGTTTCTGGTATTATTATATTTAAATACGTATTTTTGACTCTTATTACTTCTTGCTTAAAACATTTCAATTTATAAAATGAAATACACTACAATTCAGAATACAGATATAAAAGTGAGTAAAATTTGTTTAGGAACTATGACTTTCGGACAACAAAATACCGAAAATGAAGCTCATGAACAATTGAATTATGCTGTTGAAAAAGGAGTTAATTTTATTGATACTGCTGAAATGTACTCTATTCCAGGAAGTAAAGAAACTCAAGGAAGTACAGAACGTTTTATTGGTTCTTGGTTAAAAGACCAAAAAAGAGAGAATTTAGTGGTAGCCACAAAAGTTACCGGACCCAATGAATACTTTAAATATATAAGAGAGAATTTAGGTTTTTCTAAACCTGTTATTTTAGAGGCTTTAAATAATAATTTGAAACGCTTACAAACCGATTATGTAGATGTATATCAATTACATTGGCCTGAAAGAAGTACTAATTATTTTGGTCAAAGAAATTACAAACATAATAACGATGATCAATGGGAAGATAATTTTAGTGAAGTAGTTGAAACACTAGATGGATTGGTGAAAGAAGGAAAAATTCGTCATTATGGAGTTTCAAATGAAACTTCTTGGGGTTTGATGCGTCATCTTGAAGAAAGTAAATACAATAAATTAACACGTTGTAAAACTATTCAAAACCCATATTCTTTGTTAAACAGAACTTTTGAGATTAATTTAGCTGAAGTTGCAATGCGAGAAAAGGTAGGTTTATTAGCTTATTCACCATTGGCATTTGGAGTATTATCAGGGAAATACTTAAATGGAAAATTACCTAAAAATTCTAGGTTGAAGTTATTTCCTCAATATGCTAGATACAGTAGTAATCAGTCTCAAATATTAACTCAAAAATATTTTGAATTAGCTGAAGAATTAAATCTAAGTTTAACACAATTATCCTTGGCTTTTGTAAATCAACGTGAATTTTTAACCTCAAATATTATTGGAGCAACAACTTTAGAGCAACTTTCAGAAAATATTGGAAGTATAAATATTGAGCTTTCCGATGAAATACTGCAAAAAATAGATCAAATTCAAGATTTACAACCAAACCCAGCACCTTAAAACTCAATTTATTGGATATATATAAAGATATTTTGATTAAAAGATATAAATATCTTATAAGCTGATTTAAATCATATTTTCTTTTTTGAACATATTGTTATTTTGTAACAATTATTACATCATCAAATCAAACAAGAAAAAATGAAATTCAAAAATTTATTAATTGCAGTTTTAGTATTAATGGCTGCTCAGAGTTATGCTCAATTAACTATTAGTGGAGAACTAAGACCAAGAGCAGAATACAGAAATGGATACAAAACATTGACACCAGATGATGTTGATGCAGCATTATTTGTTTCACAACGAACTCGTTTAAACACGAAGTATATTACAGACGATTATACATTCTTTTTAAGCTTTCAAGATGTGAGAGTTTGGGGAGATGTAAAGCAATTAGGTGAAAATAACAATAGCCTAGCATTGCACCAAGCTTGGGGACAAATTAAATTTAACCCAAATTTTGCATTAAAATTAGGTCGTCAAGAAATTATTTATGATGACAGCAGAATGTTTGGTAACGTAGGTTGGGCTCAACAAGGTCGTAGCCACGATGCAGCAATTTTTAAATTTGGAAGTGAGAATTACAAATTAGATTTAGGGATAGCTTATAATCAAGATACACAAGCTTTATTTGGAAACCTTTATACAGTTGGTGGTAACTACAAAGCAATGCAATATGCTTGGTTCCACAAAGATTTTAGCAATGTAAAAGCTAGCTTCCTATTATTAAACAATGGATTACAAAATGTTGCTGATGATGAAATTCGTTACAGTCAAACTTTAGGAACTCATTTGAAATTTAAAGCTTCTAACGCTTTAAGTGTAAGTGCAAATGCATATTTACAAACAGGTAAAGATGTTGGAGATAATGATTTAAGCGCTTATTTAGTGGGGTTAGATTTAGGTTATAAAGCATCTTCAGATTTAAACTTTGGTTTAGGATTTGAAATGCAATCAGGTAATGATGAAGGAACAATCGGAGATAAAAATAAAGCATTTACTCCTTTCTACGGTACAAACCACAAATTCAATGGATTTATGGATTATTTCTACGTTGGAAACCACGCAAACAGTGTTGGTTTAGTAGATGTATATGTTAAAGCAAGTACTAAATTAGGAGACAAATCTAGCTTAACTGCTTTTGTACATAGCTTTTCAGCACAAGCAGAAATTGCAGATGGTATTGATAAAAACTTAGGAACTGAACTTGATTTAGTGTATTCACACAAATTAAACAAAGACGTTTCAATAGGAGCAGGTTATTCTCAAATGTTTGCTAAAGAAGGATTAGAAGCAATTAAAGGTAATAACGATGGAAATGGAAATAACTGGGCTTGGTTAATGGTTACTATCAAACCAACCTTATTTTCATCAAAATAATAGAATTCTTAATTCAAGATTATGAGCATTTTCAAAAAATTAATTCCACCACCTGAATGGCGCCTACCAGTGCTAATTTTAATGGGTGCTATGACCGGACTTACATTGTATGCGCTTATCGAATCTAAGGCTGTATCATATTTGTCAGATGATCCTAAAACATGTGCTAACTGTCATGTAATGACTCCGCAGTATGCAACTTGGCAAAATAGTTCTCATAGAGAATGGGCAACTTGTAACGACTGTCACGTACCTCAGGATAATACATTTAATAAGTACTTGTTTAAGGCTAAAGATGGAATGTATCATGCATCAATGTTTTTAACTCGTAGTGAGCCTGAAGTGATAAGAATGAAGGAGGCAGGTGTTGAAGTAGTACAGAATAACTGTATTAGATGTCACCAAGATCAGGTTACTGATGCAAGGTTAAGCGGAACAGTTGAAAACCACCTAGAGAACAGAACCGAAAGAAAATGTTGGACTTGTCATCAAGAGGTTCCTCACGGAAGCGTTCATAGTTTATCATCTGTAAAATACTATGGGAAAATAGACAAAGAGCATCAAGAAACAGTACCAGATTGGTTAAGTAAATATTTAAAAGAATCAGAATCAGACAATAAAAAAACAAATAAAAATGAGTA
>Ga0193964_1001111_pt1 | contig 12181 bp, 10 predicted proteins | sample FB_7_MG_FD_140323 | JGI IMG/M metagenome (GOLD analysis project Ga0193964, IMG submission 140323) | Microbial mat bacterial communities from the Broadkill River, Lewes, Delaware, United States - FB_7_MG | ecosystem: Environmental > Aquatic > Freshwater > River > Microbial mats | place: USA...
ACTTTGTACTCAACATCTGCAAATATTACACAAAACAATTTTGATGAAAAGTTTGCAACACAAACTGCTGATATTATTGTTTATAACAAAGAGTTTAAAGAATCAACTCCCTCTTGTATATTTATACTTTCTAAGTCTAAAAAGAAACAAATCAGATGAGGAATTTGTACTATCTTATCTTATTAGTAGTTGCAATGTTTTTTCAATTAAATTTATTTGCAAATCAAGAAGTTAAAATAAATTTTAAAAATCTTGATACGGAAAATCTTATTAAAATAACATCAAAAATTGTTCAAAAAGATATTCTTATTACATCAAAAGTTGAAGGTAAGGTTCAATATATTTCAAGTAAACCTATTAATAAAAAAAATATTTTAGATATTTTGAGATATGATTTACAATCAAAAGGCTTTTCTCTTTTAATTAGAGATGATATTTTTTTGGTTGTAAAAGATGGGAATTTATTAAAATATGATAAGAAATTGTCTCTAAATACTCCAAGAGTAGAGGTGCTTCCTATTAAAAATGTAGATTCAAAATTGATTGTTCAAATTGTAAAAGATATTATTACAAATCAAAAAACTAAAGATAAACCTTATTTGTCGTTGGATGAGCAAAATAATAGAGTTGTAATTTATGGTTTAGAGGAAGATATTGATACAATAACACAAATAATTAAACAACTTGATACTCCTCAACAACAAGTTTATGTTGAAGCAAAAATTATCGAGATAAGTGAAACAAAAACACAAAATATTGGACTAGAATATGGACTAAACGGGTTTTATTCCACTGGTTCATCTTTGAATACCTTTGCATCCTCTTTAAACTCACTAGGCGGTGTAACCCCTTTGAGCTTAACTGAGTTAAGTAGTTATGGGTATAGTCCTGCAATTTTAAAAAGTTCGATAGCTTTAGGGGCAACTATAAATTTACTCAAAGAGAACAAAGCTTTGGAGGTTGTAAGTGAACCATCTATTTTATGTATCAACAATAAAGAGAGTTCAATATATGTGGGAGAAACTCGATCTATCCCTACAGGTACAACAGTTGGAACAACAACTACAACAAACTATGAAAGGGAAGATATTGGCTTAAGACTTACTATTAAACCAAGGTTATCTTCAAATGATAAAGTGACTTTAGATATTAAAACAATTATTGAAGATGTAAAACTCTCAACAACTACAAACTCTGTTCCTGATACCAATAAAAAAGAGGTGTTAACAACAGCTATTGTAAGTAACGGAGAAAATGTAATAATAGGTGGATTAATAAAAAACAAGCTTGAGACAAGTGAATATAAAGTGCCACTTTTGGGAGATATACCACTTTTGGGTAATCTATTTAAAAGTAACTATGATTATGATGATAAAATAAATTTAGTTATAATAGTAACACCCTATATTGTTCCAAAATCCAAAGATTTGACATATATTGCACAACAATTATCCCAACTTAAAAATATAGAGAATAACTATACAAAAGAGTTAGAGAAAAAATTAACTCAAAACAAATTAGAAATACAAAATAATCAAGAACTCTACAATAATAGAGTGAAAGATATTTTAAATAAATAAAGAGAGAATATGGATACAAATAAAAAAACATTAACAATTATCGATACATTTGGGTTTCTTTTTAGAAGCTATTTTGCACTACCACCTTTAAAATCTAAAACTGGTTTTCCAACAGGTATGCTTACTGGATTTATGAATTTAATTGCAGGTATAGGGAAAGATTTTCAAACAGATTATTTAATATTTGCACTAGATAGTAAAGGGGATACTTTTAGAAAAGATATCTACAGTGAATATAAATCTCATCGTCCTGATGCACCAGATGATCTCAAAGCACAGCTTCCAGTTGCTATTGATTTTATAGAAAAAATGGGTTTTATAACTGCATCTAAAGTAGGGTATGAGGCAGATGATATTATAGCTTCACTTGCAACTGATGGAAGAGACTTAGGGCTAAATGTACGCATTGTAAGTCATGATAAAGACTTGTATCAACTTATTGGTGAGGGTATATTTATGTTTGATCCTATAAAAAAGAAAATAATAAGCAGTGATGATTGTTTTAAAAAATATGGAGTATATCCCAATCAATTTATAGATTACCAATCCTTACTTGGAGATAGTGCAGATAATGTACCAGGAGTAAAAGGTGTAGGGGCTAAAACAGCGGAAGCTTTAATCCAACAATTCAATGACTTGGATAATATCTATAAAAATATTGAAAATATAGAAAAACCTAGATGGCAAAAACTATTGCTAGAGAGTAAAGAGATGGCTTATATTAGTAAACAGCTCGTTACTTTACATCATGATGCACATTGTTTAAATAGTTTTGGAGATTTAGAAAAAATTGAGCTACCAAAAGAGAATCCGATTTTAAAAATAGCAGATACGCTTATAGAATACGATATGCATAGGATTATAGATAAAGTGCATAAAGATGGATTAAACTACAAAACAACTGTCCCTAAAGGATATGATACAAGTAAAATAGAACAACCAAAAGAGAAAGTTTTAGATTGTGAGTATATTTTATTAAATGATTATACTAAAATGTTTGATATTATTAAAAATATACCTGCTAACTCTTTAGTGGCATTTGATACTGAAACAACAGCCTTAGATACTAATGAAGCAAATATTGTTGGTTTCTCTTTTTGTTTTGAAAGTACTAAAGCTTATTATGTACCAATTGGACATTTTTATTTGGGAGTTGAAGAGCAAGTTTCAAAAGATGATGCAAAAAAAGCTATAGAGATGTTAAATGGGTATAAATTAATATTACAAAACTACAAATACGATAAACAAGTTGTAAAAAATAATTTTGATATTGAATTAAAACTTGAAGCAGACACTATGATAATGGCTTGGTTACTTGATAGTGATAAACCTGTAGGGATGGATAAGTTAGCCGCTAGACTTTTAAATGGTTATAAAGCTATTGCCTATAAAGATGTGGTAAAAAAAGGTGAAAATTTTTCAAATGTAAATTTAAATGAAGCTTGTAATTATGCAGCTGAAGATGCATTTATAACTTTAAAACTTTATCATAAACTACTAGAACTTTTTAAACAAAATGATGAAGAGTATTTATATAAAATAGGTAAAACTATAGAGTTTCCATTTATTAATGTTTTAAATAATATGGAAAATATAGGTATAAAAGTTGATGTAGAGTTTTTTAAAGCTTTGCAAACAAAAAGTAAAGAGCATTTAAATAATTTAACACAAGAGATATATAGCTTAAGTGGTGAAACTTTTAATATCAATTCTCCAAAACAGCTAAGTATAGTTTTATTTGAAATACTAAAACTTACTCCTCCTAAAAAGACTGCAACTGGATATAGTACAAATGAAGCAGTTTTAGCAAAATTAAAAGATGACCATAAAGTGATACCTAAGTTGTTAGAATATAGAGAGGCTTTTAAACTTCATTCAACTTATATTGAGCCACTTTTAGAGTTAGGACTTAAAAATGAGGACAATATTATCTATACATCATTTTTACAAACTGGAACAGCAACAGGAAGATTAAGTAGTAAAAATCCAAATCTTCAAAATATACCTGTAAGAACAGAAGCTGGAAGAGCCATAAGAAAAGGTTTTATTGCAAGAGAGGGTTATAAACTAGTTGGTATTGATTATTCACAAATCGAATTAAGACTATTAGCACACTACTCAAAAGACCCAGCGTTACTAGAAGCATTTAACAATAATCTAGATATCCATTTACAAACTGCTGTGAAAATATTTGGTAGTGAGGAAGCAAAAGAGAAAAGAAATATTGCAAAATCAATTAACTTTGGTCTTTTATATGGAATGGGTAGTAGAAAACTTGGAGAACAGCTTGGGATTCCTTCTAAGGAAGCTAAACTTTATATAGATAGTTATTTTGAAAGTTTCTCAACAGTGAAAGATTTTTTACAAACCATTCAAGATGGTGCTATGGAAAATGGGTATGTGAAAACTTTACTTGGGAGAAAAAGAAGATTTGATTTTGAAAATGCTAATGGAATGATGCAAGCTACTTACCAAAGGGAGTCTGTAAATACTGTATTTCAAGGAAGTGCTGCTGATTTAATTAAACTAGCGATGATAAAAATTGATATGAAATATAAAAACAGCGAAGATTTAAGAATGTTATTACAAATTCATGATGAATTAATATTTGAAGTAAAAGAGGATAAACTAGATATTGTCAATGATAAAATAACTTATATAATGGAAAATATTTATGAGTTAGAAGTACCTTTACGAGTCAGTGTTTCTATAGGAGATAATTGGTCAGAGCTAAAATAACGGTTTATTTTATCCCCCTTTGACAAAAATAATTTTTTTTGATATAATAACGAAAAAATAACTTTAGTGAGGATACAATGATAAAAAAATTGCGTAAATTAAGTAATATGAATATTTTATGTATTACTAATAATGCCAAGTTGAAATCAGATATAAATTCGAATTTAAATGAAGTTAAAAACATAATATTTGTAGAGAGTGTTAATGATGATATTTCAGATATTTCTTATGATGTTTTATTGGTGGATTTTAATTTTGAAGCCTCATTAGAGATTATGAATGAAACTAAAATATCTAAGCCATCGTTACCTAAAATAGTAATTTTAGATGAACAATCAGAAACTAACATTATAAAATGTATTAATGCAGGTGCTTATTCAATACTATCTCTTAGTTGTGGTTTTGCTGATTTGAAACTTTCTGTTATTATGGCTTTAAATCAAACAAAAAGAGTAGATAAAATAACTTTAGGTCAAGATGTTTATTATGATTCTTACAGAGAAAGATTTTATGATAAATTAGGTGAGCTATCTTTTACAAAATTTGAATTTCAGGTATTGAAATTGTTACTACAAAATCATGCTCGAATAACAACTTATGATGAAATAAAAGAGAAAGTTTGGAAAGATAAAAAAATGAGTATCTTTACAATGCGAAATATTATTAATAAAATTAGGAATAAAACATATTATGATATTATTAAAAATATCTCATCAAATGGGTATCAAATAGATACACCAAAATAAAAAAGTAATTGGAAAAAATATAATGGAAGAACAAATAGTATCTAAGGATGAATTAGTAGAAATGTTTTCTTTAGGTGTATTAGAAGACCACGAAACTAGAGGTTGGTTACTTTATGAACAAGAGATACAGATTATTGCGTTACATGAAACAGATCCAAAGTATATGCAAGATGTAACAAATGCAGAGTATTACAAATTAGTACCAGTGAAAAAATAGAAGGAATAAGAGATATGTCACATTGCCCTTTTTGCAAAAAAAAGATAGCTATGAGTAAAGCATTTTGCTCACGAAGTTGTAAGGAAAACTATTTTCAACTTATAGCTATACAGATACCTAAATTATTTTTAAAAAGAATTTATGTGTTTTGCAGTAAAGAAGAGAGAGAGAAAGAGATTGAAGAGTTTGCTTCAAGACATAACTGGAGACTTGATCTTTTAAAAAATAAAATTGAAGATGAAGCTTTAAGAATGGGTTATGTAGATGACCCTACTCTTAAGTAGTCTTTTTTTCATTTTTTAATAAAAAATAGTAAAAAATTATACAAAGAATAGAAAAACTAGAAGATATTAATATCCCCATAGTAAGCCAATCTGTCCCTAAAAGAAATCCAAGTTGTACATCTGGTTGTCTAAAAAGCTCAGCTATTATTCTCATGACAGAGTAAAGTATAAGATAAAGTACAGCAATTTGTCCATCAAACTGTTTTTTTGTTCTTAAGACAAAGAGAACTACAAATATCACTAAACCTTCTAGAAAAGCTTCATAAAGTGCAGATGGATGTCTTAAAATACCATCTACATATATTCCCCAAGGAACTTCCGTAACTCTTCCTACAAGTTCTTTATTTAAAAAGTTACCAATCCTTCCAAATATATAACCAAAAGATATAGCTATAACAGCTATATCCGTTATAAATAAAAATGATATTTTATGTTTTTTACAAAATAGATAAGAAGCTAGTATAAAACCAATAACAGCACCATGATAGCTCATACCAGATATCCCTATAAAGCTACCATCTTCTCCAAAAGGATTAAATATTTGCCAAGGGTGAGTTAAATAATAAGTTGTATTAGGATCATAAAATACAATATATCCAATTCTAGCACCTAATATTACACCAAGTTCTACCCACCAAATATAACTATCTAGTGTATCTTTTGATATATCTAAATTGTCATTTTTAATTATCCAATGAGCTGTATAGATAGCTGTTAATAAAGCTAATGCATACATAATTCCATACCAGTGTACATTTATTTCAAATAAACTAAAGGCTACAGGGTTAAAGTTACTGTATATATGGTTCCAATACTCCATTCTTACAAGGCGTCCGCTATGAGCTCTATTGGATTTTTAAAGATAACATTTGTATCTGTTCGCCCAAGAGAGTCCGTTATTTGCATACGACAAGCACTACACTCTGCACTCACTACAGAGGCTTTTGTTTTGTTTATCATTGCAGCTTTTTTTACCCCAACTGCTTTTGCAATATGGTATTTTTCACTTTGCATAGTAACCCCTCCAAAACCACAACACTCATTGGGATCACTCATCTCATCGATTTTATAGTTTTGTTCTATTAAGTTTCTAGGTTCTTTAAATACACCTTGCATCTTTTTTGCATGACAGGGATCGTGATAAGTTACTATCTCAGACATAGCTTTTCCATTGTTTTTAAGAAGTTCTACAAGCTTTGTATTATTTTCAAGCCACTTCGTTGCCATAATAACTTTTGGAGCTAATTTTATTGCTCTTTTTTTCCAATCAGGTTGATCATGTAAAAAATGTGCCCAATCTGTATTTATCATAGCACTACATGTAGCTTCTGGAATAATAATAGCATCTACATCATCAATAAAAGTTTCAAAATACTCTATATTTTTTTTGATAAGATAATCTACTGTATCAAAATCGCCTGTAAAATATGCAGGTGCTCCACAACAAAGTTGTTTTTTTGGTATAAATGCATCAATTTCCAGCTTTTCTAAAATTTTAAGTAAGCTTTCCCCAATATTTGTATATGCATAGTTTCCCATACATCCAATAAATACAGCTACTTTTTTGAACTCTTTATTCTCTTTATGATTGATGATATTTTCTGGATTAGAGTTTAAAAACGATGTTCTGTCTGCAAAAGGTAAAGTTCTGTCTTTTATCATCTCTATTGGTAGATTCAATCGTAATTTTGAACTTTGGCTTTGAGCATCTATTTTAAGACCACAAGTTTGGAATACCCATCCCATTTTCGCCATAAAATCCATAATTTTTCTATGTCTTAAAAGGAAGAAAAAAGCTCTTTTGTACCAAGCTATTCCATATTTTTTTGCAATATCACTTCGTACTTGTTCTATTATCATATCTGTTGGTAAGTCATTTGGACAAACCTCTACACAGTTTGTACATAAAAAACAACTTTCAAAAATATCTTTTGCAGTTTTATCTAGCTCTAATTCATCTCTTTTGTAAGCTCCAAGAAGGTCTATAAAACCTCTAGGGGAGGTTGTTTCATCTTGATTGACATTGAATATGGTACATACAGTTTTACATTTACCACACTTGATACAATCATCACTAATATCGGTATAGTTAAATTTATTATTTACCAATTAAAAATCCTTTGGTTATTAAAAATGAATTTTACCTAAAAAAGCTTTAATTAAAACTCTCAACTAAATCTTCAAGTTCCAAGTATCGTTCTACTTTTTGCTCATAAGTTTTGTTTGTATCATCAAGCTCTTGGCTTAAAGCTACTAATCCTTTTTGTTCATAACAGTCAGGATTCATCATACAAGTATTTAGTTCTTCAATCTTTTGTTCTAGCTTTTCTATCTCTTTTGGGAGGATTTCATAATCTCTTTTATCATTATAGGTAAGCTTAGTTTTCTCTTTTGGTAACTCTTGCTCTTTTTTCTCAATTCCCTTTGAAACTACTTGTGTATTGTGTCGCTCCATCTCTTCAACATATTTTTCATCTTTTTCATCTTCTAGATATTCACTATATTTTTGATAGCTTTCCTCTAGTAGACCATCTCCTTTAAATATATAAAGTTTTTTTGCAATTTTATCAACAAAATATCGATCATGACTTACAAAGATTAATGCACCTTGGAAATTTGCTAAGTATTGCTCTAGTATATTAATAGTTGGGATATCTAAATCATTTGTAGGCTCATCCATAATCAATACATCAAATTTTCTAGTAAAGAGTAGGGCGAGGGCTAGTCTATTTTTCTCTCCACCACTTAAAACTCCTACAGTTTTATCAAGATATTCTTTGGGAAATAAAAAGTTTTTAAGATATCCAAATACATGCATATTTCTTCCATCATTAAGCTCAACTCTATCTCCACCATTTGGACAAAATAGGTGCATAATAGTTTTACTTTCATCTATCATCTCTCTATGCTGATCAAAATATCCAACTTTAAAATCACCTTTTTTAAAGGAGCCTTTATCTATTTTGATTCTCTCTAAAAAGACTTTTAAAATACTTGATTTTCCACTTCCATTTGGACCAACTATTGCTATAGTATCTTTTTGTAAAATTCGTGCTGTAAAGTCTTTTATGAGTGGTTTATTTCCTAAAGTTAAATATACATTGTCTAGTTCAAAGAGCATTTTCTTTTTATTTTGAGTGTCACCATTATTAAAAGATTTTTGTTCTCTTTGGATATCTAGTTGCATTTTATTGATTTTTGCTGGATTTGATTTTACTTTCTCTTTAAGTTCAAAGTAATTATCTTTTCTTAAAACATTTCTTTTTCTTCTAGCTGTTACACCATGTTGCATCCAATGTGCTTCAGCTCGAAGTTTACTTACTAAATTGTCATGTTCTTTTTGTAAGTTAATTAGGTTTTGTTCTTTTTGAACGAGATAGTCTTTGTATCCACCTTTATATTTAGTGAGCGTTCCATCTTCAATTTCGATAATATTTGTTGCTACATTATCTAAAAAATATCTATCATGAGAGATAAATAGTAGGGTGAAGTTCTCTTTTAAAAGAATCGTTTCTAAAAATTCTACCATATATACATCAAGATGATTTGTAGGCTCATCTAAAAGTAAAACATCGGGCTTCTTTAGAATAAGACCTGCAAGTCCAACACGACGCTGCTCCCCACCACTTAGAAGTGACACATCTTTAAATTCATAACTTTTTAAATCAAACTCTAATAATACTCTTTGAATTTTATTGTCTAAATCCCAGGCATTATGATGATCTAAGTAGGTTGTTAGTTGTGATTGTCTTTCTAATAGCTCTTCATTTTCATAATCAGTTGCAAGGAGCTCCGAGACTTTATCATATTCTCTTTGTGCTTTTTTTAAATCAACTAGTTGTTCTTCGATAGCATCTCGTACAGTTACACCTGCTTTAAATTTTGGTTGTTGGTCTAACATCTCAATTTTTAAAGATTTATCTATAGCTATTTCACCACTATCAGGTTCAATATCTTTAGTGATTATTTTCATAAAAGTCGATTTACCTTGACCATTTTGACCAATGACAGCAATTCTTTGTTTCTCTTGTAGTGTAAAGTTTATATCTTTGAGTATAACTTTTATATCATATTGTTTATTTATTTTTTGTAAGTCGATTAATGCCATATAATTTTTTATTCCCTTTGGGTGCTCTATTGTTTGAAGTGGAATTATATCTAAAAGTCACTTTGTAGTTAGTTTTATCTAAATTTAGATGAAAAAGGAAAGAGCTTTAAAAAAAGAGATTAGCTGTTAGTAATCTCTTTTCTTTCTCATTCTAGAAAGCTCTTTTTGTACAGAGATATTTATCTCATCATTTGGTTCAAAATTAAGAGAATAGTTTCTATCATCATAATCTACACTATTTAAAACTATTTTAATCGCTTCCATTCTTGCGTTGTGTTTATCATCACTTCGGACAATATTCCATGGAGCACTTCTTGAGTGTGTTCTTTTTAACATCTCATATTTTTTCTCACTAAATTCATCCCATAAGTCTTGAGCTTGTAGGTCTACTTCACTGAGTTTCCACTGTTTTAATGGATTGATTCTTCTACTTTCAAATCTTGCTAATTGTTCCGCTTTTGATACACTAAAGTAGAGTTTTACTAGGATAATATCTTGTCTTACCAGGTCATGTTCAAAGTTCACAACATCTTCCATAAATATCTCATATTGATGATCTGTACAAAAACCAAATACAGGCTCTACCATAGCACGGTTATACCAACTTCTATCAAATAATACTACCTCTCCACCTGTTGGGAAATGTTCAATATATTTTTGGAAAAACCATTGCCCTTTTTGTGTTTCTGTTGGTTTACCAAGAGCTACAACTCTATAATGTCTAGAGTTCATAAATCTTGTCATTCTACGAATTGCTCCCCCTTTACCACTCGCATCTCTTCCCTCAAAAAGTATTATCATTTTTTTACCTGATTTTTCTAGGTATTTTTGCATTTTTATAAGTTCTATTTGGTATTGTTGCATCTGTGCATTATCATAAACTTTTTGGATCCCTTCTTGCAGAGTTACTAAGTCAACAGACTTATAATCTCCTAAAATATTTTTAAGTAAGGTGTTTTCTTCTATTAAACTTTTGATTTTTGTATTTTCATTTTCACTGGAGATAGTTGTAGTTACATTTGAAGTTGCAGTTGTTGCAGTTTTTCTAACTTTTTGTGATACTTTACTCGCTGATTTAGAACTTTTATTAGGTTTTAGACTGTTCTTATAATCTTCTAATAATCCATAAGCTTTTAAGTCTGTAAGGTTATCTGCTTTATCATATCCAAGTACTTTCATGTATCTTTTTTTATTTAATTGAAACCGTGCAATGTATTTTTGACCAAAAGTAGGGTGTGATACTTTTGATTTATATAATCCTGTGTACTCTGTTCTTTCAAAATCGTGTAAATTCATCTCTTATAAAACCTTTGCAAATGTATTTTGTGCTTCCATTAGTTCAATCTCTTGTGAACCACTTACTACCACAGTTGAATCTTCTATTGTCTTTTTTCTTTTTAATTGTTCAGGATAATCAACTCTATTTAATATGTGTCTTATACAATTTAATCTTGCTTTCTTTTTGTCATCACTTCTTATGATTGTCCAAGGACAAGTTTCAGTATTTGAAGCCATTAGCATAGAAAATTTTGCTATTGTGTATTTGTCCCATAATTGTTGTGATTCTTTATCAACTGGGCTTAGTTTATATTGTTTGAGAGGATCAGTCTCTCTTTTAGCAAATCGTCTCCCTTGTTCCTCTTTTGAAACAGAGAAGTAGAATTTAAGTATAATAATTCCTGACTTTACAAGCATGTCTTCAAACTGAGGTACCTCTCTTAGAAACTCATGATGCTCTTCTGGTGTACAAAAGCCCATAACAGGCTCAACTCCACCTCTATTGTACCAACTTCTATCAAAGAGTACTATCTCACCAGCACTTGGCAGATGTTTTGAATATCTTTGAAAGTACCATTGTGTTGTTTCTTGGTCACTTGGTTTTTCTAACGCTACAACTCTTGCTCCCCTTGGGTTTAAATGTTCAGTGATTCTTTTAATTGTTCCACCTTTCCCAGCAGCATCTCGTCCTTCAAATATCATAAGAACTTTTAGTCCTTTATCTTTTACATGATTTTGAAATTTAAGTAGTTCTATTTGTAGTTGTGTAAGCTCTTTTTCATACTCTAAAGTTTCTTTTTTTACCCAAATTTGAACCTTGTTCCCCTTCTCTTTGAGTTTTTTTCTTTTTCTTTCAAAGTTATCAGGTTTATGCTTGTCAGCTTTGTGAGTATCAATCTCTTCGTCATCTTTAAATTCTTCATATATAATATTTCTAGTTGTACTCATGCGTAAAATGTCCTTTAATCTATCGATTTTATATCTATAAAATTAATTATATCCTATTTTACTTACAAAATGATTACATTCAGTAGTTTAAGCAAAAATTAGATATCATTAATTATGACTAATAATAATTTTTTAAAAATGCCAAAAGAGATTAAGTATTTAGATACATCTTCTTGTTTAGATAACTTGTACTTTTACACTTACCATAATAGATACCTACAAAAACTTCAAAAATTAAACCCAGATAAAGAAGATCCACACTATATAAGTACATATAGTAG
>Ga0193964_1001113_pt1 | contig 12172 bp, 7 predicted proteins | sample FB_7_MG_FD_140323 | JGI IMG/M metagenome (GOLD analysis project Ga0193964, IMG submission 140323) | Microbial mat bacterial communities from the Broadkill River, Lewes, Delaware, United States - FB_7_MG | ecosystem: Environmental > Aquatic > Freshwater > River > Microbial mats | place: USA...
AAACTCTTCATCTTCAAGCTCTTCCTCTTCAAGCTCTTCCTCTTCAAACTCTTCATCTTCAAACTCTTCATCTTCAAACTCTTCATCTTCAAGCTCTTCCTCTTCAAACTCTTCGTCTTCAAGCTCTTCGTTTTCAAGTTTTTCATCTTCAAGCTCTTCGTCTTCAAGCTCTTCGTCTTCAGGTTCTATTTTTTCATCTTCTGGAAAATAATCTCCAATAATCTTTTTTAATTCAATAAGATTAAGAGGTTTGGAGGCATAATTATCCATTCCTGCTTTGATATACTTCTCTTTATCACCCTTAAGAGCATTTGCTGTAAGTGCAATGATAGGAATATGTTTAAGATTCTCTTTTGCCTCATAGTCCAAGATAGCCTGTGTTGCTTCCATACCATTCATAATAGGCATTTGAATATCCATAAAGATAATATCATATTCTGATTTCATACGATGGTCTAGTGCCTCTTTACCATTAGATGCAAGAGTAACCTCTAAACCAAAGTTTTCAAGTGTTACAAGAATTAATTTTTGGTTAATTAAGTTATCTTCTGCAACTAAAGCATGGATATGGTTAAACTGGTCTGTTTTTAAACTATTGTCTTCATTTGAAGCCAAGACCTCTTCACCAAGTGTATACCCCTCTAGCATACGAATGGTTTTTCCAATAGTTATAGGTTTGTGTACCATTTTGATAAAGTTATGGCTATGCGAATCTACTATACGCTTGAGTGAACCTGTAGTCATCAATACAATAAATGTATCTAGCTTAGAAAATCTCTCAACGAGTTCAGGCTTTTTGGCATAGTGGTGATCTACAAAGAGAACATCAGGTAATCCTATGGTATCACTATGCCCAAATATCTCATCATAGGAGTAGATACGAAGCGTTGTTCCTAAATGTTTGATATAGGCCTCTAGGTTATGATCGATTTGCCTCTCAACACTTGTATCAGGAACTGCTAATCCAACTGTTAAGTTGTCAAAAGTAGGATAGATTGTATCTTTGATACTACTATCTCTTTGAAGTGAAATTGTAAAGAAGAACTCTGCTCCCTCATTAGGAGTACTTGTAACATCAAGGTCACCACCCATATAGTTAATAATGGTACGAGAGATAGTAAGTCCTAGTCCTGTACCACCAAACTCTCTACTTGTACTTGAATCAGCTTGTGTAAAGGCTTGGAATATTTTTATTTTTTGTTCTTGAGTAATACCTATTCCTGAATCTTGAACTCCAAATCGAATAGATACTGTAGAATCATCACTAGCAATCTCTTTTACAAATATATCAATAGTTCCATCAGTAGGTGTAAATTTAATTGCATTACTAATAAGATTAATTAAAACCTGAGATAATTTTGTTGGGTCTCCAATAAAATATTTTGGCAAAGAGGGTTCAATAAAGACACCTAACTCTATCCGTTTTTCATCAGCTTTCGCTACAAAAGTCTCAACAGCTGATTCAACTTTTTCAAAGATATCAAAGCCAATATCTTCAAGTTCCATCTTATTAGCACTAATCTTAGAGAGGTCAAGAATATCACTTACAATAGCGAGGAGATTATCTGAACTATTTTCTATAATAGAGATAAACTCTTGTTGGTCTGGTGTTAGAGGAGACTCTTTGAGAAGTTGGGTAAAACCAACAATACCATTGAGTGGTGTCCGAATTTCATGAGACATATTTGCAAGGAAAAGGTCTTTTGCTGTATTTGCCTCTTCTGCTTGTAGCTCTTTTTGGTGGAGAAGTTTTAGAATAGAACTAATATAAGCATAAATTTGCTTTTTATCAGAAAAATCACTCAAAATATTGTCAGAAGAGGTAAGTTCACTTCTTCCATCTGCATTGAGATTATCAATCTCCTGCATCATTTTTTTGAGTGCCTCTTCTTCTTCATTATATCTACGAAAAAATCTTTTGATTGTATAGATAAATAGAATGAGTGATAGAAAGATAACCGCTATACTACTTAAAAATAGGATTTGATGTCTATTAATAGTCCTAGAAACTTTTTCAGATAAGTACCCTAGAGTATTTTTTATAGCAACACTAAAGAGATTTTGTTTTTTATGGTTTAATTCTATCCAATTTTCTATATCACTCTCATACTCTCCTGTACTATGACTTAAGAGAATATCAATACGAATACTATCAATATTATCTATAATTTTCATTGTATCTTCTGATGAAAAAAGTTCTAATAAATCATTTCTGAGTGAAGGTACAGTACTATATATACTCTCTTCAGGTAAAGTTGAGAGGGTGATATATTTATCCCATTTAGCTAAATCACCAGAATTAAAAATCTTTTTATTTGCAATAAAATAGGTACCAAAGATAGCCTCTGTAGCAGAATAAGTATAGTATTTATTCAAATCTAAAATAAGTTTTAGGGAGTCTTTGTTTCCTATATCAGCAAACTTCTCAACATTATCCCAATACTTTTGAATAGGGTTAATAATTTTTTTATAATACTCTCCTTGGAGTATCATAGCAATTTTTAACTCTTCAGCAGTATCGAGACCATAGCGTATATTGTTCAATAAGTTTTTAGGATTCTTCTCATCAAAAAGGATATTTTCAGATAAGTTTGATTCGTTTGAACTCCCAAGTATAGAGAAGAACTCTTCTAAAAGGGTATTTTTATCAGATCCTTCTATGAATTTTGACATAGCAAGGTCAGTAGTATCTCTTGCATCTTGACACTCATCTTTAAGACTCTCTGGAGAAGCACTCATTTTACTTGTACATATAGCTTCTTGTGTTACTGCTTGTTCTAGAGATTGTAATACATCTATTTTATTAATATACTGTTTAAGTTCTAATTCACCACTATATTTTCCCCATGTAACAAAAGCAAAATAGCCTCCTATCGCAAAAAGAGTAATAAGTGGTATAATCACCACAAGTAAATTTATCCGTATTCTACTAATTGCCATAGAGGACTCCTTATTGCTTAATTATTTTATCTTTTTTTGGTGGTAATCAATTAATCTATTGATTGATCTATCCATATGTTTTGTAGAGATAAAAATAATTGTTGGTAACTCACTCTTTTTTATACCTCGATAGAAACTTTTACTTGATGGCCAGTATCTTGAAAGCTTTGTAATAACTTTTTTGGAAATATTTTCAGGATATTGATATGCTTCAATTTTCTTTAGAAGTGTACCAAACTCATCTACAGCAATATTTGCAGCAGAAACATTTACAGCATCTGTAAAACCAGCACTAAAGGCTATATAGTATTTGGCCGCACGAGCAAGAAGATATTTCATATCAACTACCATTAAAAGCATTTTTGTATCTTCATCAATCTTTTTAGGAAGATTATATTTTAAGATAGTATCCGAACTCTCTAGGAGTGATTCTGTATAGTCAAGCACCAAACCACCATTTTCAGGAGTATATGGCTCCTTTAAAACCTCTTTGAGTTCCTGAGAACTAAAAAAAGCAAACTCAATAAGATCTTTAGCATCTTGTGTAGTAGCTAGAGATTGAATCTGTGTAATACTCTTGTCCATATTGGCAATATCATTGCGTAAACCTCTTTTTGCAGAAGATACCTGTATCCCTTGGTGGATATAGAAATAGTTTTTAGCAAGACTTTGAGAGATAATTTTTATCTTCTCAGCATTACTAATAATTGTATGTGACTTATCTTCAGCCTGAAGTGAAGTAAATCCAAAAATTCCAAAAAGTATTATTGTAGATAGTAGCTTTATAGCTTTTAATCGTTTCATCTATTTTCCTTCTAATATTTTTGAGGTAAGAGCATTGATATTAAATGCTTTTTTAGCTGCAAGTGTGGGCATATATCTACCAGAATCACTTGTTGTCATAAACTTAAATGTTACAAATAGTTTATTAATCTCTTCTAACTCTACTTTTGTAGTTTTAGAGATCTCTTTTGTAGCTATAAGTTGTTCATAAAGGGTTTGATATGATGCAAGAATTTTCTCTACCTCTTTGGCATAGAGTTTTTCGTCAATTACATTCCAAGATCTAATAAAATAGAGTGAAGTAAGCTCTTGAACATAAAAATTAAGTTTTGATACTCTATTTTTGACAGCATCCTTTTGATCTTTTGCCACTTCATCAGCTATTGCAAGACAAGTATCACCAAAAGATGCAAACTCCAAATAGAGTTTTTCAGCCATCTTTTTATCTAACTTCTTAGCTAATTTTTTCTCTGTTGAAGACCAAGATTTTTTCAGTGTAACAATTTTTTTATGAAGTTTTTTACTAACTTTCTCTTTATTAAGAGTAGTTAATTTTTCATTAATCTCTTTTGTTGCATTTTCCTTCTCTTCTTCGGGGTTGCTGTATGTTATATCCATACCTGTTAGGATATGATCTTTAAAGATATTTTGTGAAAGTGTACAGACACCAATGGCTTTATAACTACTCTTATCTACTTTTTTTGATGCATAGAGCATATTTGAAAGTAGTAAAAAACCAAGTGCTATAAGTAGCACCTTTGATCTACTATGATGATTGAAATCAGACTTCATTTTTCTTCCTAATTTTTTGACTAATTATTATAGTTGGCTTTATACAAAGCACTCTAAGCGATTACACTTTTAAGTAAGCACTAATTTTATGGAAGCTTAGGTGCTTTAGTATTAGGCTTTCTTCCCTCAAGACTCTTAAGAAATGTTTCAATTTTCTTTGCATCTGCATCTGATATATCTACAAGAAGTTGTACTTTTCCCATAGTTTTGATTGCTTCTAAGAGGGTTGGAACTGTTCCATTATGAAAATATGGAGCTGTTTGAGAGACATTTCGTAGTGATGGTGCTTTAATCATACCATCTTTATCTCCTTTGAAGTCTCCTACATCATTGTGTTCAAACGCAGAACTTAAATCAAATGGTTGCATTTGACCACCAATAGCGATACCAATATGACATGCTGAACAACCTGTCTCTATAAAGAGAGCAAGTCCCTCTTGTTCTGCTAGAGTGAGAGCTTTTGTATCACCATGAAGAAAATCATCATACCGTGAAGGTGTTACAAGTGTTCTCTCGTAAATACCAATAGTTGAAGCAATCTTTTCAAAATCAATTTTGACATCTTTACCATAGGCTTTTTTGAAAGATTCTACATACTCTGGAATATCTGTAATTCTTTTGACTGCAACATCTTTGGTAATAGCCATCTCAGCTTTATCTTGCATAGGACCTTGTGCTTGGTCTTCAAGGTCTGGACTTCTCCCATCCCAAAATTGTCTATCAAAGAAGACAGCGTTATAGACTGTTGGTGCATTAATATGGTGAGGATTTGGTGTACCTTTATGTCCTATAGATGTAGGGATTCCATCTACTCCACCAGCATTTAAGAGATGGCAAGTGTGGCAACTTATTTTACCATCCAAAGAGAGTCTAGGATCAAAATAGAGTTGCTTTCCTAAAGATACTCGTTGCGGTGTGATAGTCCCTTTTGGATCTGTGAGTTTGAGTAGTTCACTCTCTTTTTGAGGAATGGGTATGAGTCCATTGTGTTTGGCTTTCTCTATGAGAGCATCTCCTTGAATGGGACTACTTGATAAGAGGATAGCTGTTGAAGCTATTGTAACTGCCAAGATTTTTGATACTTGCATTATCTTCTCCGTATTACATTATTTTAGATAATATTACAATAAATTTCCTTTCATTCTCTCAAAAAGGGATATTATTACAGTTACATACTCTATCTGATAATATTTTTACTCTCCTCTTTAGGTGTTGTTTCTATATGTAATGATTGCTAATTTTAGAGGATATGTTATTATAATCTTGGGTTATCAAAGTTTTATATGATAAAATTGTATCTTAATTAAGTTTTGATACTGTGATTATTGTATGATATTTATAAAGGATCAATATGAAGATAGACAATGATCGCAATAATGAACTTTATAATGACCCTTATATGCGAGAGGCTATTATTATAATCAATGAAAAGAGGGCAGAGAAAAAAAAGAGTAAGCCAAAGGAGCAGGGAACAAATAAAGAATTTTTGCTCAAAAGACGCACACTTAGTGATTTTTTACCCGCAGGAAATGAGGATATATCACTTATCACAATCTTTACGCTTGTACCTTATAGTGTAGGTATGATTTTTGTTTTTTTTGTTGTAGCACATGCGAGTTTTGCAAAACTTATATCCTTAGCAAAATACCACTCTTTTTTATTAATATGGGCAATTGGTTATGAGATAGTAGCAGGGCTTTTGCTACTATGGTTTGCTAAAATTATTTTTTATGCCCTCTTTGAGGGACACAAAGAGAGAGAGCCAAAAAAGAAATCCAAAACAAGATATTAGAGAAAGTATCTAGTTATGGCTACTATCTATCTCTATAACTGTATGTACATTGCCTCTTGGATTAAAGTCTGCGGTAAGTTTCATCCATTTAGGTTGTAAATTATTATAGAGAGTATCATAAATCTCATTTGCTGTATTTTCATGAGATATATATCTCTCTTTAAAACTATTGATATAGAGTTTAATGGCTTTGAGTTCTATTACTTTATCTGAAGGAGTATATGCAATTTTTATTGTAGCAAAATCAGGGTATCCTGACCTTGGACACATACACATAAACTCAGGGAGTTCAATATTTATAATATAATTTTTTTGATGCTCATTTGGCCAATAGTGTTGTTTGTCATCTATCATAAAATCTACTATCTCTTTTTCACCATATTTCATATATTTCCTTTATTTAGTTATATTTTTCTATAAGTTGTTGCTCTGTAAGTTGTCTTGCTATACCAAAACCTTGCATATAGTCTATACCAATATCTACAAGTATCTCTTTTTGATGCTCTTTATCAACCCATTTTGCTACACTTACTATATCAAGTTCTTGAGACATTTTGATAAGTGATTTTAAGATAGAGAGACTATTCTTATCATTAATTCTTGAGACAAAATCTCTATCAAATTGTACTATATCAAATTTAAAGTGTCTTAGATACTCCATAGAGGAGTTAGATGATCCAAAGTTATCAATGCAGATTCTAATACCTCTTGCTCTAATTTTGGAGAGTGTTTTAAGGTATTTACTAAGGTCATGGTGTGTCTTTCTCTCATAAATCTCAAAAATAAGCCTTCGAGCATTGATATTTTTCTCTTCAATAAGATTAAAAGATGTTTCTAAGAAGTCTCTATCTCTTAAGGAAAAAGGTGAAAGATTAAAACTAAATGAGATATTATTATCAGTCAATAGAACTATCTCGATAGTGTTTTCTAATATGATAGTATCATAAACACGCCCTAACCCCAAGCGATTGATTACAGGAAGATAGTCACGAGGGAGTATCTCTTTGCCTAAACTAGATTGAAGTTTTACAGAAATCTCATAAGTATCTATCTCTTGTTTTTTAACATTTAAAATTGGTCTATAGTAGAAGTTAAAAGTTTTATTATTAAGTGCTTCTAGGATAGAGGTCTCTAGCTTGGAGAGTTCAGAGGCATCTTGAACAAGAGATTTATTATCTGATTTTTTATACTCTTGTATTTTGATTTGGTCTCGTAGTTGTGTGATAGTTTTTTCTGGATCATCTTCAGGATTAGAGATAACAGCAAAACGGTAATCTATTTCGATAGTATTAATCGTTGTTGTCTCTTCTATAAATTTTTGGAGCATCTGTTGAATAGTTTGATTGCTATTATCAGCAGCAATTAAAAACTCTGCACCAAAATTTCTCCCTATCCAAGAGTTCTCTGTTCCATATCTTTTTGCATGACGATTAAGTTTGGATATAAGAGTATGGAGTAGCTCATTGGTTGCACTAATTCCATAGTTATCATTAATAGTTGAGAGGTTATTAATTGAGAGTAATGCAATAGTTTGGGGTTGATACTGTTGTATTTTTTTGATAAAAGCCTCTTGATTAAACCCTTCAGTAGTACGGTCTAGGAGTGTCTCTTTGACATCTAGTTCTAATAAAAAGTAGATAAAGTAGATGGTAATAAAGACCAACCCAGCCATTAATATAGATATATCTAATGTAAGCTTAGCAAAACCATCTTTTGAAAATGAGGTATAAAAGAGTAGAGAGAATATAAGTATCAATGGAATACCAGCACGAAGGGCTAGTTTGAATCTTCTCTCTCTCTCTTCTCGTGCAGATGCTAACATCTATACATCCAAGTGTTGCACATCTTTAGCGTGCTGTTCTATATACTCTCTTCGAGGCTCTACTTCATCACCCATAAAGAGTGTAAAGGTATCACTTGCTTTCTCTTCATCATTAATAACAATTTTAAGAAGTCGTCTATCATCAGGGTTCATGGTTGTCTCCCAAAGTTGCTCAGGGTTCATCTCTCCTAGACCTTTGTAGCGTTGGATATAAGCACCTTTTTTAGCAGTTTTTTCTATCTCTATAAGGAGCTTTAAGAGGTCTTTATCTTTAAATTCATCTGTGGTAGAGATATAGTCTTGGATTTTCTGATGTATATGAAGTGCTTCAACATAATGAGGATTTGCAAAGAAAATATCATCAACAATTAACTCCTCTAATCCATCGTTTGTCTGTACAAAAAGATGAATTTTCTCGTCATTAATTGTTTGACTCAAAATATTATAGCCCAAAGCATTAATTTTTTCTTTGAGTATATCTGCAAGATGCTTATTAGTTGTTCCTATAACATCAGGATTTTCAATAATATATCTTAAGACCTCTGGGAGTGCAAATCGCTTCTCTATCTCTTTGAGGGTCATTTGGTAGTAGGCTACAAGCTTAAAGAGTTCTATAAGGTCATTTTTTCCCATGGTTTGACTCTCTATAGCTGTAATCCCATGTTCAATAAGAAAATCATTGAGTGCTTTATCATCTTTGAGATAGGTCTCATTTTTGCCTTTCTTATATCTATAAAGAGGAGGCTGTGCAAGATAGAGGTAGCCTTTTTCTATTATAGGTTGTAAAAATCTAAAGAAAAAAGTCATAAGAAGTGTTTGAATATGGCTTCCATCAATATCTGCATCGGTCATAATTATTATCTTGTGATAGCGTAATTTATCTTCATTAAACTCATCACCAATACCACATCCCATAGCCGTAATCATATTTTTAATCTCATCAGATTTAAGTATCTTCTCTAGTCGTGCTTTTTCTACATTAAGAATTTTACCTTTGAGTGGTAAGATAGCTTGGAAGACTCGGTCACGCCCCTGTTTGGCTGAATTATGAACAAACACTCCTGAGGAGAGAGCAAAATTATGAGTGTGTGGTACTTCTATATCATAAACATCTTCTTTAATTATTAGATTTTTTACTGAAACCACTTTATGATTGTATGCATATAATTCACTACATTCTAACTCTTGTGGATTTTTAAAATTTGGATAGTTTTGACTCTTCTCCATTTTTAAAAGAAGTGTTTTTATAGTGAAGACTTTTTTATTTTTAGTCTCTTTTCTTTGAGTCTCATAATTATCCATTCCTTGATGGTTCAAAAACTCTAAACTATTTTTAATTCTAGTCTCTCGTTCAGAGTCAAGTTTTCTTTTAATATTTTCAGGATTTGACATCTGTTGTTTTGTTGTTCTAGCTCTCCACTCTTTGAGCTCTTCATTGTTCCACTGCTCTTGTGCTTTTTTTGATAATACTTCTTTGGCTTGAGGATTGTTTTTATAATATTCAATACTCTTTTGAGACTGCTTTTCTCGGTTTCTATCATCTGCCCAATACTCTTTTTGAGAACGGTTTAATCGCTCTACAACTGATGCTCTATATTCATTATTAGAGTAATAAAATTCTAAATATTTTTCTTTCATATACGCTTTATACGCTTCATCTTCCCACTGTTTTTTAGCCTTTTGTGAGAGCATTTCTGAATATTTTTTAGACATTTTACTGGCATTTAATCTATATGCAGGGTTTTTATGAGCCTCTCTTGCTTTCTCTTTTGCTTCTTTTGTGTGTAGTGTTTTGGCAATATGTTTTTGATGCAGTTTTAAATGTGCATCAGGAGACAAGAGCATTAAATTTGTTGGATTATTGTTTAATTTATTGAAATCTATATGATGTTTATGAGCTTTTTTAAGCTCTTTGTAGATGTTATTATCTATATTCCAATTATTAGAGAGCATGTGTGTAAATATCCATTTAGAAGTTTGAGGATTGAGTACCATTTCGTAGCCCTCAATGGTAATTCTATTCTCTATTTTAGAGTGTTTCTTATAGAGAGGCATTAAACTCTCTCCTGCTTTTAAATCTTTTGCTTCAATATACTCTCCATTTCTGAGCATAAATTTATGGTCAGGGGTACAGCGTATGGTCTGGTTATTGTCAAGGGTAACTTCGACTAAACTGGTGTTAGATTTAGTCTTTCTAGGATGAAGAATCTTCTCTAATCCTATAGAACCATCCTCTTTTATGCTATAACAGAAGTTCTCTTTCCCTGCTTTATCTTCTGCTATTAAATCTAAAAATGAAATATCTCTACCATCGGCTAATGCAACTTTGGTATCACCTGTAAAACATCCTCCAGCACTATCCCCTTCTACTAAATAAATCTCTGAAAGAGCAGGGTCTTTGCTTTGGCAGTCTGCTAATTTTCCTGGCAAAGTTCCAATGCTCATAGAGTCTTTTCTTTTGACTAAGTCTTTGGCTCTTTTGGCTGCATCTCTTCCACGAGCTGCAAGGAGTATTTGACCCATAATTGCTTTTGCTTCGATTGGGTTCTCTTCGAGATATTTATTAAAGTTTTCAGAAAAGAATTTTTGAACTAATGCTCTTACATAACTCGAACCTAGTTTTCCCTTGGTTTGACCCTCAAATTGTGGGTCAGGAACACGCACAGAGACTATAGCAATAAGCCCCTCTTTACAGTCATCTCCTGTAATTTTGGTGCCTTTTTCTTTGGCAGAAGCATTTTTGGAGATATAAGATGCCATAGAGCGAGTAAGCCCTGCTCTAAATCCTGCTTCATGTGTACCACCATCGGCTGTTTTAATATTATTGACAAAGGAGAGTGATTTTTCTGTATCTGAGTTACAATACATAAGAGAGATATCAATTTCTATAGTTGCATCATCTTTTGGGTCATCACCTTTGTGTGTTGCTTGTCCTTGAAAAAGTTGTGCAGAAGAGATAATCTCTTTTGTATTCATATCTTCAACAAATTGTTTAATACCACCTTCAAAATGAAATAACTCTTTTGTACCATCTCTCTCATCTTTAAAGTCAATTTTTATTTTTGGATTGAGATATGCAAGTTCTTTAAATCGTTTGATTAAAATCTCTTTTTGAAAAGTAACACCCTCTACAAATATATTCTCATCAGGCCAAAACTCTATTTTTGTACCACTTTTGCGAGTAGAACCTACAACACTTAGGAGTTCACTGTATTTCCCCTCTTTAAAGTTTTGGGTATATATATCTCCATCACGATAAATTGTAAGATGTAGATCCTTAGAGAGGGCATTCACCACAGATACCCCAACCCCATGGAGTCCTCCTGAGACCTTATATGTATCTTGATCAAATTTACCACCTGCGTGGAGTACGGTGAGTACTACAGTAGCCGCAGAGATTTTTTCTGTAGGGTGTTCAGAGACGGGAATACCTCTTCCGTTATCTTCAATAATAGCTGAACCATTTTTTGTAAGTGTGACTTTGATAGTGTCACAAAACCCTGCCATAGCTTCATCTATAGAGTTATCTATCACTTCATATACAAGATGATGAAGTCCTTTGATGGAGGTATCACCAATATACATTCCAGGTCTTTTTCTAACTGCCTCTAGTCCTTTAAGGACTTTAATATTTTTAGCACCATACTCTTCTGTCATAAGTTAACTCCAAATTTGTGGATTATAATTGTCTTTATTTTAGCCAAAAAATGGTAAGAGGAGCGTTAATCGTGCTATAGGGATTAATTTAGATATAATTTGATTTAGACAATATGCAGTAGCATAAATAGATGAGTCAAAAAATGGAAAAATAGAATGAATGAAAAAATCAAAAATCTTACTATCAATATGGGAGAGATAAATACTCTTGAGGTAATGCGTGATACAGATTATGGACTCTTTTTGGAGTCTAAAGATGAAAATGAGGTACTTTTACCAAATGCGTATGTACAAGAAGAGAGTATGCCTATTGGTGCTTTGGTAGATGTTTTTATCTATACAGATTCTGAAGACCGACCTGTAGCATCTACGAAACTCCCTTATGC
>Ga0193964_1001114_pt1 | contig 12169 bp, 6 predicted proteins | sample FB_7_MG_FD_140323 | JGI IMG/M metagenome (GOLD analysis project Ga0193964, IMG submission 140323) | Microbial mat bacterial communities from the Broadkill River, Lewes, Delaware, United States - FB_7_MG | ecosystem: Environmental > Aquatic > Freshwater > River > Microbial mats | place: USA...
CAAATTGCCCAAAGCGCTGAAGATCTAAAAGATGACTGGCTGTACGACCTGGGATTTAAACAATTCCCCTTGGATTTTTCAGCCTCCCTGGACTATTTCCTGCGGTTTTCCCGCTGTTTTGTCCGGGAGCTGTTAAAAACGGCCGAACTTGAAACCCTGAGACAGGATGCTGTCATCGGCGTGCCGCCGGGGCTTGTCAGCGATTTTATTTCAGCCTGTCCCATGATGGCCGGGGCCGAGTATGTAACCCCCGGCATGCTCGAGGGGCTGTGGCAGGGGTTTAATGGGGCATTTTCCCGTGACATCAAAACATTCAAGGGCCGGGTCAGCGACTATTTCCGGGAGAAAAACCCGGATCTTCACCCGGCGGGCCGGGTGTTTTTTCATCTAGTGGAAAATAAAAATTCAGACCTGCCCTTTGCCTTTATGGCCACCTATTCCGCAGGCATGGGGGCCAATGGAAAACCCAAGCACCGGCCCCTAAAACATGCCATTGAAACCCATGACGATGATGAGCTTTTGACCCTTTTGTCCACGGTGTACAAGGCGGCAGAACAAAGCCGGATCGTGGCGGATCTCATTGAATCCGGTGAGTTGTTCCACCCCCTGGCCTGGGATGGGGATGAGGCGTTTGGCTTTCTCAAGGAGATTCCGGATTATGAAACCTGTGGTGTACTCTGCCGAATCCCGGACTGGTGGAAACAAACCGCTTCCACCCCCCGGGTGACCATCTCCCTGGGAGATAACAAACCGACCATGGCCGGGCTGGATGCCCTGCTTGATTTCAACGTCAGTGTGGGATTAGATGGTCTGACGCTCTCCAGGCAGGAAATTGAAACCATCCTGGAACAAAGCCGGGGCCTGGAATTTATCAAAAACAAATGGGTGGCCGTGGACCCGGAAAAGCTGAGACAGGCCCTGGAAGCCTGCGACCGGATTGAAGACCTGGCCGCCTCGGGCATGACCCTGGGAACAGCCATGCGAACCCGGCTGGCCCCGGAAAAGATGCTTGGCCGGGGCAATACCGACCAGGTGGATGTCTGTGTCTCCAACGGCACATGGCTGACATCCCTACTGAAGAAGATGACCCACCCGGAACAGGTGGATCCGGTGATGCCGGGAAAAGACTTCAAAGCGACATTGCGGCCCTACCAGTCAAAGGGAGTAGACTGGCTGAACTTTTTGGCGTCTTACGGATTTGGGGCCTGCCTGGCCGATGACATGGGCCTGGGAAAAACCATCCAAATCCTAGCATGGCTGAGCACGTTTCCTTCAAACCGCAAACGTCCCGCAACGCTTCTGGTGGTGCCTGCCTCTTTGATTTCAAACTGGCAGGAGGAAATCAGCCGGTTTGCGCCCAACCTCAAAACCTGTGTGGCCCACCCCGGTTTTACATCATCGGCCCCACAATCCGACAAAACTAAGAAAACCAAAGAATTCAAGCTGACCAAAGCCCAGCTGGACCGCCTGGACCTGGTCATCACCAGCTACACCCTGGTAAAAAAATATGCCTGGCTTGCCAAGTATTCCTGGCACTGCCTGATCCTGGACGAAGCCCAGGCCATTAAAAATCCCGCCACCCAGCAAACCCGGGCCGTCAAAGCCCTACCTGGGGCCCACCGGATCGTCATGACCGGCACGCCTGTGGAAAACCGGCTGTCGGACCTGTGGTCCTTGTTTGATTTTTTAAATCCCGGACTTTTGGGTAATAAGAAGGAATTCTCCAATTTTGTCAAAACCTTGCAAGACGATCCCAACGGATATGCCAGGCTCCGGCAGATGATCTTTCCATATATCCTGCGCCGCCTGAAAACCGATAAAACCGTGATCACAGACCTGCCGGACAAGGTGGAGATGAAGGTATTTGCCGATTTAAGCCCCAAGCAAGTGGTGTTGTACAAAAAATCGGTCAAGGATTTGAAACGGGACATTGAAACATCCACGGGCATCCAGAGAAAAGGCATGGTGCTATCCTTTCTTCTCCGCTTTAAACAATTGTGCAACCACCCGGACCAGCTCACAGGGTCCGGGGATTTCAAGGCCGTCCACAGTGGAAAATTCATGCGCCTTTGCAGCATCTGTGAAACCGTTTATGAAAAACGGGAACGGGTTCTCGTGTTTACCCAGTTCAAGGAGATGACAGAACCTTTGCGGGCCTTCCTTGAAACCATTTTCCATCACCCGGGACTCGTGCTCCACGGATCTGTGCCTGTTGCAAAACGCAAAAAACTGATACAAACCTTCCAGGACGATGCGTATTGTCCCTTTATGGTGCTCTCCCTAAAGGCCGGGGGCGTGGGACTGAACCTGACCCAGGCCAACCATGTGGTCCATTTTGACAGATGGTGGAACCCGGCCGTGGAAAACCAGGCCACGGACAGGGCGTTTCGCATCGGGCAGACAAAAAAAGTTTTGGTGCATAAATTTGTCACCCGGGGCACCATTGAGGAAAAAATTGATTTGATGATCAGCGAAAAACAGGCCCTGGCCGACCAGGTGGTCACCCCATCCGCCCAAGGCCTGATCACGGAAATGGATGATAAAGACCTGCTCGACCTGTTCCGGCTCACCTTGTCGGAATAAGGGAGCGGATAAAGATTTAGCGGTAGAAGGAATCCAATAATGCATTACGGGTATCCCAAATACGTGAGCGTGGCGCAAAAACGTGCAAAGGCTGAAAAAAAACTTGCGGCCTTGAAAAAGAAAAACCCCGGTATTCAGCCCGTGGTCATTGAGGGCCAGGCCCTCGCAAAAACCTGGTGGGGCAAAGCCTGGGACAAAAACCTGGAACGGTACGCCGATTATGCCAACCGGATCGGCCGGGGCCGCAGCTATGTTCGGCACGGGGCGGTCCTGGATCTTCAGATCCAGCCCGGCAAGGTCTCAGGCCTGGTCATGGGAAGCACAACCACCCCCTATCAGGTCACCGTCACCATCAAGCCTATTCCCCCAAAACAATGGCAACACATCAAAGATCAGTGCAAGGAGAAAATGGAGAGCATCAAACAATTGATGGCCGGCAAGTTTCCCAAGGCGCTTGAAGATCTGTTTACCCAGAAAGAAAAAGGTCTTTTCCCCTCCCCCAAAGAGATTGAACTGGATTGCTCCTGCCCGGACAGTGCAGTTATGTGCAAACATGTGGCAGCCGTGTTGTACGGGATCGGTGCCCGCCTGGACCAAGACCCGGGCCTATTCTTCGTGTTAAGAAAAGCAAAGGTCAATGACCTGGTGGCCGAAACGGTCAAAGAGACAAAGAAGGATCTTCTGAACCGGTCTAAGAAAAAATCCCCAAGAATCATTGATGAAGAAAGCCGAAATCTGTCGGATATGTTCGGCATCGACCTTGATATGGACGAATCGGCACCCTTGCCCCCGGCCGGGCCTAAACCACCTACTAAAGCATCCCCCAAACCCGGAAAAACAAAGGCTGGGAAATCAAAACCCGGACGACCCAAGGCCACAAGGGCCGAAAAAAAGCCCCCCCGATCCGCCGGTACGGGCAAAAAACCCGCTTCTGCTAAAATCAAAAATGCCGCCGGCATTGAAACCCTGTTCAGGCGACGGACAAAACGCCACACAACCGCAGCCGAAGTCATTGAGAAATCCGATATGGCACCGCAAAAGGTCAGAAATATCCTGTCCGGCCTTCTAAGAAAAGGCAAACTGGAACGGGTATCAAGGGGCGTTTACAAATGGGTCAGGCCGGAACCGCGTTAGCCAAGGATTAGATTCAAAGCAGGCCAAGCCAATCGCGTCAGACCATAGTGCAGACCGCTAAGCCTGCAGGTTTTGTTACCCCCAAAAACTCTTTCGAATCGAACCCTCCGCATGATTTGAGATTTTCAAAAATATCTTGATTAAACGGCGGAATTTACCTACAACCTCATGAGATTCAGAAGCCTTGGCCTTTAATGCCCACAGACCAGCCCGGTTCTGACACACCTTCGGCGGACCCAGGCGGCAACAGATTGGAAAGTTGAAATGAGTGATGCCTCTAAATTCCCTAACCGCTGGAAAATCGCAATTTTTGGAACCCTGCTGCAGGTTTGCCTGGGCACGGTTTACGCCTGGAGTTTCTTCCAGAAGCCCCTGGTCAACACCTATGGCTGGAGCAACAGCCAGGTCGCATGGACCTTCAGTACGGCCATATGCTGTCTGGGTTTGGCTGCCGCCTGGGGCGGCATGAACCTCTCAAAATCGGGGCCTCGAAAACTGGCTATGGCCGGCGGCATTATTTTCGGAACCGGATATCTGGTCGCAGCCCTGGCGCTAAAGCTCCACAGCCTGGTTCTGCTCTATATCGGTTACGGCGTCATCGGCGGTGCAGGTCTCGGATTGGGATACGTCACCCCGGTAGCCACGGTAGCGAAATGGTTTCCCGACAAAAAGGGTTTTGTTACCGGCATGGTTGTCATGGGCTTTGGTTTCGGAGCCCTGGTCATGTCCAAGGTTATTGCCCCTGTTCTCATAACGGCCTTTGACAATAATCTGGCCCAGGTATTTTTCTGGATCGGCATTGTTATGCTTGTTCTGACCCTGCCCGCCGGCTACAACCTGACCAACCCTGCCGAAGGCTTTATTCCCAAGGGTTATACGCCACCGGCCAATGAAGCCTTGAGCCAGGACATAGACGGCAAAGCCCCAACAGGGCGCCAGTGTATCTTGTCGGGCAAATTTTTCATGATGTGGATGATTCTGACCTGTAACGTTTCCGCGGGAATCATGTTCATTGGATTTCAGTCCCCCATGATGCAAAGCCTGCTTCGCGATTCATATGCGGTAAAATATGCCGACCCGACGGCTCTGACTGCGGCCCTGGCGGCAGCAGGCGCAACCCTAATCGCCCTCAGTTCCATCTTCAATGGTATCGGTCGTTTTTTCTGGGGCACTCTTTCCGACAAGGTCGGTCGCACCCAGGCATTCCGCCTTCTGGTGGGCAGCCAGATTGCCGTATTTATCGCGCTTATCTTTATCAAATCGCCCTGGATTTTCGGCGCTCTGGTCTGCTACGTACTCCTTTGCTACGGGGGGGGATTCGGCGCCATGCCGGCCTTTGTTCTGGACGTTTTCGGCCCGGTTCAGATGCCCGTAGTCTATGGCGTCATTCTCACCGGCTGGTCCGCCGGCGGCATCATCGGGCCACAACTTGCCGCCATCATCCGCGACCGTTTTCCCGCCAATCCGGGTGTCTATACTTACGCCGGCGGCGCCATCCTGTTGGCGGTGGGGTTCCTCTTTTCCCTGGCCCTGTCGGACAAGCCCTTTGCGCTCAAAGCCCAAGCGCAGGACAAAACCTCCGGCGAATGAACCGTGCTTCCCTGAAATTCCGGGCTCCAGAGGATATGAAAAAAAGTTATCATCGTCCCGGTTAAGGGCGATTAACACAAAAATTTCGTCTGGAAAAATGATTACTATACAGGTTGTATCATCCGAATAAGGTAAATTTTTTTCCAAACTTCTTGGGTGATCAGCTAAAATGGCATAAACTAAGAATAGTGGTTCGTGGCAGGATATTTATAAAAAAGTCTGTGCAACATATACAGATCTTTCAACTCTCGTTATGGGCTGAACCACGGTGAAAGACCAGGTCGGCCATTGCTGTTATTCAAAAACGATTAAGCGAAAGGGCATAAGAAAATGGGACTTTATTTTATTACGAAACACTTCAAGGTTCGCCGGGTCGTCTATGACGAAGAACAAAATGCACTCTGGCTGGATCCAAATTTCAAAGAAAAATTTCTTAAAAGACAACAGGTTGGATTCAATTTAAATCTCTTAAGGTCCATTGACCAGTACCCTGCCCTTTCCCAGAAAATGACGATTAATACCACCCTTGTTTATTTTACGTTGCAATTAAAAGACTTTAAAGTGGCAATCGGCGTTGATGAAGAGGGGATGACGTTTATGAACAAATTAAAAGTCCCCGACCCCCCAAGCATTGCCGGCAATCCAATGATTCAAAGACAATTGACGTGATAACAGCTGAGCTGACTTGGTCTCTCAATACCGAGACTCAACCCACAATAAAGTTTGCCTCTTCCGAATTATATGCGGCAGGAAATCCGGCGACAAACAGCCTATCCGCTCCCGGATTCAAGAGATTTCAGGTGAGCCACAACGGCCCGAATTTCACCGTAGGAATAATCGTCACCCAGTTCGTCTTTCATCTGGGTCAAATTTTTGTCAGGCGACACGACGGCCGCGATGGCGGCCTGTTTTTCTTTGTCTTCCACCAGCTGGTCCACAGTCAGTTCGCCTTTAGCGATGAAGGAGCATAGGTGCCCCTGGATGGTGGTCTGGGCCAGGCCTCGCTTTTCGGCAATCTTGTCCACGGACAGCCCGTCTTTAAACAGCATCAGGCTGATATCCCGGGTGTTGGCCTGGGGTGTGGCCTTATCCGTGCATAGGGCATTGTTACGGCCGGAGCCCGCATCTTTCTTTGGGGCCTGTTCTGCAGGACGCGGCTCAGGGGAGTCATCGCCCGGGATCTTTTTTTCATTGCAGTACGTATCCACCATTGCCAGCAGCTCCTCGCCATAGCTTTCCACTGTGGCCGGGCCCACCCCTTTCAAAGCGTTCAGGCTTTTTTTCGACCGGGGCAGGCAGACAGCAATCTGAACCAGCACCTTTTGGTGGGCCACCTGGAACGCCTTGACATTTTGAGCGGCTGCGCTCCGGGTCCGCCATGCCTTCAAGGTCTGGAACATTTCAGGATGAGCGATATCCAGTTCGGTGTAATCCGTAGTGGATGAACCGGCCCTCTTTTTAGATTGAGTCCCCGGCGCATCTGCCATGGCTTGGGCAGACACGGCCCGAAGGTAAGCGGCTGTGGAAAATCCGTCTTTACAGGATAAAATGCCTGCCCGTTTGACACGAACCTCCCGCTTCAAATTATCCAGGGCATTTTGCACCTGTTTGGCCAGGGCCGCATTATCGGTGTCCACAGCCCCTTTTTCAAGCAAGCGGCCAAACACCTGATCCAGGATATTGCCGAACCAGGCACTTGCTTTTTGCACCCGCTCCTGGATAACGGCACTTGCCTCCGGCAAAGGGTCCTGGGCCATTAGTCCTTTCAGTTGGATCTGAAATTTATCGCTCACCTGGAACACCTGGTCCCGGACCTGGGATTCCAATTCCGCCGGGTCGCCAAGCCCGGGGATGCGCAGCACATTGCGGTTATCCCTTGCCAGGCGCAGAAAATAAAAAAACAACCGCCTGAAACATGCGCAGTCAAAACATTTAAGCACCAGGGCCTGCTGGCAGGCGGCCCGGGCCGATCTGAAAATTCCGGCAAGGTCCTGGTCCGGGGGAGCCATCCGGTTCATGAACTCCACCACCACCGGATCGGTGCCCAGGGCGTTAGGCGGCACAGGGGCGGTGAGCACCAACCCGTCAAGGCCTGTACAGCGACTCAAGGCCACATATACCTGCCCGTGGGCAAAGGCGTCTTTGGCATCCACGATGGCCTGATCAAAGGTCAAACCCTGGCTTTTGTGAATGGTGACAGCCCAGGCAAGTTTTAACGGGAACTGCTTGAATGTCCCCACCACCTCCTGCCGGATGGTTTGATCTTCCTCGTTTACCTTGTATGTGACATTTTCCCAGTCCACCGGCTTGACCTCCACAACGGGGCCGTCCTTTAGATCTGATGCAAGTTCCCCAGCCGCCCGGCCGGCACTGCCCCGGCAGGCCACGGTCACGGTGTCGGTTCCCACATGGGTGACCTGCCCGATGGTGCCGTTGAAATAGACTTTATCAGGGGAGTTGTCATTGCGCAGAAACATCACCTGGGCCCCGGGTTTAAGGGTAAGCTGTTCACCTGTGGGAAAGGCTTGGGACGGGAAATCTCCGGTCACTTTTGCAGCCAGGGTGTGTGCCGTATCCCCAAGCCGGGCAAGTTTCAGGTCATTAATGGATTCGGCCTTTCGATTGTGCGTGGTCAAGGTGATATACCCCTGGTCCGGGGGATCGGGCACTACCTGCCGATTAAGGATATCGGTACATTGACTGTCCATGCGGTTTTCACGCACAGCATTGAGCAGACGGATAAAATCGGGATCACTTTGACGGTAAACGGTTTCAAGCTCTATTGTCACCAGATCGGAACGGCTTAACGCCTGGCTTGAAAAAAAATAAGGAGATGCATAATAATTGGACAAAAGATCCCATTCATCGGGTTTGGTCACCGGCGGCAATTGGAACAGATCGCCGATGAGCAGCAGTTGAACCCCGCCAAAGGGCCGATCATCCCGGCGCAACCGCCGCAATACGGCATCCAGGGCGTCCATCAGATCCGCCCGGACCATGGAGATTTCATCAATCACCAGCAGATCAAGGCCGTTGATAATCTGTTTTTTGACCTTTGAAAACCTGAAAAACCGCCGGTTGTCCTGGGGGCGATCACTTTGTCCGGGCAAAAAAGGCCCCAACGGAATCTGAAAAAAAGAATGCAGGGTCACGCCTCCGGCATTCACGGCAGCAACGCCCGTGGGGGCCGCGACAATAAACTGCTTGGGGCAAAACTCATGCAAGGATTTCAGAAAGGTGGTTTTACCGGTGCCGGCCCTGCCGGTCAGATAAATATTACACAGGGTTTCCCCGACAAAGGCACGGGCTGCTTGTATTTTTTTGTTGCCTTCAAAGGAAGGTAATGTGGATTGCGCATTGTTCATAGACCGGCCTTATAACAAAAAAATTCACATCCTGTCCACTGCTCCCAACAGCAATGCTAAATATGAATCTTGACCATGAAAAACTCGCACAGAGACACCAAGACGCAAAGATCTTTATTCCACTTTGTGTCTTTGAGGCTTTGTGTGAGCATAAAATCAGAATTACTGGTCATCACTGTATGGGTATGGCACCATTTTCCACCGCATCAGTCCTCTTGGAAAGCCAGCCCCCGCCAAGGGCTTTATAAAGTTTGACATAGGCGTTGAAATAAAGTTGCCGGTTTTGGGAATACTCAAGCTGGGCGGAAAACAGGGTGCGTTGGGAATCCAGTACTTCAAGATAGGAACTGATCCCCTTGTCATACCGTTCAAAAGAAAGCTTATACGCGTTTTCAGCCGCATCGGACTTGCGCTGGGACGCGTCACTTTCCCTTCTGTAGGTATCCACTTCCACTAAAGCATCCTCCACCTCCTTAAAGGCGGTGAGCACCACTCCCTGGTAGTTGAACAGTGCCTGACGGGTCTGTTCCTTGGCCACCTCTACCCTATATTTACTTTTATTAAAATCAAACAATGGGCCTAAAAGGCCACCGCTTACATTCCATATTCCGCCGGAATTCGTAATATTGGACACTTCGGATGAAGCAAGCCCCAGGGCACCGGTCAAACTGATGGCCGGAAACCGCTGGGCCACGGCCACACCGATTTTTTCGTTAGCAGCATGTACAAGGGCCAGGGCCCTTTTGATTTCAGGACGACGCTCCAGAAGGGATGCAGGCATGCCAACAGGGATCATGGGGGGCAGAAACTGTTCATCCAGGGCAACACCCGTTCGAATCCCCCCGGGCAACCGGCCCATGAGCAGTTTCAACTGGTGCTCGGTTTTAGAAATAAGACGTTCATAGGCGGGGATGGCGCCGGCAGCCACTTCCAGCTGAATCTGGGCCTGATTCACATCAATTTTCGGGATAATCCCCTTGTCAAACCGCTTGGTAATAATATCAAGGCCATCCTGCCGGGAGGTAAGGGTTTCCTTGGACATCTCCAAGCGCTGGCGATAGTCCAGAAGCTGGTAATAGGCAGATACCACATCTGCAATAAGCGTGGTGCGCACAGCCCATGCACCGTAGGCCGATGCCAAAATTTCGGCCTGGGCCGCAGCCGTGGACCGCTTGAATTTTCCCCAGAAATCCAGTTCCCAGGACAGGTTGGGGGCTACATAATAATTATTGTTGGTGACGGTGGACCGAGTTCCCGAATAGTTACCCACATAACCGCCGGCCCCAAGGTTGATGGCCGGATACTGGTCGGCCCGGGTCATCCCGTAGGTGAATCTGGCCTCTTCAATCCGGCTTAATGCCGTTTTCAGATCCTGGTTATTTTCAAGGGCTGTGGTCACAAGCTCATAAAGCACCGGGTCTTTGAACAGCTCCCACCATTTTAAATCCTGGTCACTGCCGGAATCGGCCGGGGCAAAGCGATACGCCGCCGGGACATCCACCACAGGGGTTTCAAAATCAGGACCCAGGGTAAGACAGCCGGACAGGCCGAATCCAGACAAAAGGATTAGAGCGATAAACAATGCGGGAATGGACGACAATCTGTTCAGAACCATAATTTTTACGCTTTCTTATTAGCCAAATCTCGTTTCTTTTCATACCGGCACAGCTTGCCGACAAACACGAACAGCATGGGATAGAAAAATACCCCAAGCAGCGTGGCCACACCCATACCGCCCAGAAGCGCCACACCCATGACTTTACGGGACAAGGCGCCTGCGCCCGTGGCCACCACCAGCGGAAAAATACCCAGAATAAAGGAAAATGCCGTCATAAGAATCGGGCGGAATCGTATTTTTGCCGACTCAATGGCCGCATCAAACAGACTCATCCCTTCGTGGAATTTAATATTGGCAAACTCCACAATCAGAATGGCATTTTTGGCAGCCATACCGATGAGCAGCACCAGGGAAATCTGGGCAAATACGTTATTTTCGTACGTTAAATCAAAAAACCGCGCCAGGTACAAAAAGCCCATGGCCCCGAACAGAGCAAATGGCGTCCCCAAAAGGATGCTGAAGGGAAGGGACCAGCTTTCATACTGGGCAGCCAGAATCAGGAACACAAAAATCAGGGAAAACACAAAAACCACTGCCCCGGTGCCGGATGCGGCCTTTTCCTGGTAGGACATGTCGCTCCAGGCGTAGGTCATATCATCGGGCAGCACCTCGGCGGCCACCGCTTCCAAAGCCGCCATGGCCTGGACCGATGTATACCCCTGGGCAGGGCTTCCGGATATTTCTGCGGCCCGCATGAGGTTAAACCGGTTGGTATAATCGGGACCGTACACCTCTTTAACCTTGATAAATGCAGACAAGGGCACGCTTTTTCCTGCGTTGTTTTTAACAAAGAACTGGCCCAGCTTTTTGGCGTTAAGCCGGTACTCGGGTTCCGCCTGGATGTAAGCCCGGTAAAGACGTCCAAACCGGTTGAAATCGTTGACATAAGCGCCGCCCAAAAACGTACCGATGGCGGTATAGATGTCATTTAGATCAATGCCGGCCTTCAATGCTTTGTCCCGGTCCACCTCGATAAGCTTCTGGGGCACGTTGGGACTGAAGGTGGTACGAATGGATCCGATTTCCGGCCGTTTTTGGGCTGCCGCAATGAACTGGGTGGCCTGGTGCCCCAAATAAGCCGGGGTATTGCCCACGCGGTCCTGGAGCATAAAGGTGAAACCGGAGCCCGTACCAAGGCCGGGGATGGCCGGCGGGGCAAAGGCAAACACCTGGGCCTGGTTAACCCCGAAATAAAACTGTTTGTTCAATTCGTTGACCAGATCATCGGCGGTTTTCTTCCGCTCGTCCCAATCCTTGAGCGAAACAAACAAAAACCCGTAATTGGGTCCCATAGAGGATGAGAGCAGGGAAAAACCCGTGGCATTGGTCACATGTTCCACTTCCGGGTGTTTGGCAATAATCTTTTCCACCTGCCGGGTCACAGCGTCCGAGCGCTGAAGAGATGCGGCATCGGGCAGCTGCACATTGACCATGAAATAGCCCATGTCCTCGGAGGGAATAAACCCGCCGGGCAGAAGTTTACCCACAACACCCGTACCGCAGCACACCGCAACAATGAAAACAACACCGACCAATGCTTTGCGAACCACCATTCGGGTCATCTTGGTATATACATTAGTGGAGGCATCAAAGGCGTTATTAAACATTGAAAAAAACAGTCCCAAAGGTCCCCGGTAGGGTTTGGGGGCTTTAAGCAGCAAGCCGCAAAGGGCCGGACTTAAAGACAACGCATTGATGGAGGAAAAGAGCACCGAGACCACGATGGTCAGGGCAAACTGCTGGTAAAGCCGTCCGGTAATACCGCCCATGGCGGATACGGGCAGGAACACCGCCACAAGCACCAGGGTGGTGGCCACAATGGGTGCGGTAACCTCACGCATGGCTTCAACCGTGGCGGGTTTGGGTTCCATGCCCTTGG
>Ga0193964_1001118_pt1 | contig 12153 bp, 12 predicted proteins | sample FB_7_MG_FD_140323 | JGI IMG/M metagenome (GOLD analysis project Ga0193964, IMG submission 140323) | Microbial mat bacterial communities from the Broadkill River, Lewes, Delaware, United States - FB_7_MG | ecosystem: Environmental > Aquatic > Freshwater > River > Microbial mats | place: USA...
AACCGGAGGAACTGGAACTGCAACTCCAGGAGCTCCTTCTATCAAAGAAGATACAACCTTCACAAACTCAAAAGCGAGTTGTATGAAGGCACGTTTATGTACTTCCGATTATTCTTCCGGTTTAATTGCAGATAGACTTCTAAGAGGATTTCATAAAACTAATTCACAAATAGACGTACTCTTTAAAGTTGATAATTTAGATGGTGCTAATGGGAAAACTCGATATAATGAGACTACAAAGAAAATGGAAATTATTATTGATAGGGATAGATTAAATGCTAAAGGAATTGAGTTGGCAAGAACATTTCTACACGAATGTTTTCATGCATATATATTTGGAAAGATATATGATAGTGAATTGCATACTGGTTTATGCAAAGAACCATATTTTAAAGATGATTTTAGAAAATACAAAGAGATGTATACTCACAAACAATTTTTTGAAGATGAAATCATAACTTTGCAAGAAATGGGATTAAATACAACAGAAGAATATGTGGGAGAGGATCAGCATAATTGGATGGCAGACATGTATATAGGTTTTATGGTAGCAGGACTTAAGGAATTCATTCAAAGTGAACCATACTATGATAAATATATAAAAGGCTTAGAAGGATGCGGCGATTGGTTTGGTTTAGATACCTTTTTAGAATGTTTAGCATGGGGAGGATTAAAAGATACTGATGCATGGAGTGATTTCGAGAGTGAAGATAATGAAATGTATCAAAAATATAAGATTTTGATGGATCATTTTAAGGCTCCATTATCAGATTTACCACAGATACCAGATTGTAATAATTAAATTAATAGATATGAAAAATATAACCTCACTTTTAATATTGCTATTGCTTTCAACTGTAGCATTTTCACAGACAGTAAAAGATACTGTTGTCGTTGTTATAGATACAACCGCTCAATATGTAAAATATAGTGAAGCTAGAATACCTAATGGGGGTATTAATTATAATGAAGGTTCTTCTGCTCATGGTAAGAAAACATTCAGGGTTGTAATTAAAGGACATTATTTAGATCATACTGTTGATGCAGACATCGCTGCTGTAGTGTTGGAAAAGATATATAAGGGTAATTGGCAAGTTGATATTATGAGTTCAGAGATTAAAGTCCTGAAGAAAGACATAGAAAAATATTCTATCGTTTCAAGTGAATATCTTAACAAAGCAAACCAAAGAAATATTACTGATGCTTTTAGATGTGTCCTTCCGTCATCACATACTTGGCCCTTCCACTTTGTAGTTTTTAAGTCAGATTTAGATGATAAATCTAAAGATTTTGTAACAATGCATAGTGTATTTGCAGGTTGGTCAATGGTTGTATATTGATTATTATTCTCTCACAAACACTATAAACAATAAGAACTCCATACTAGAAATGTGATATAGAATTTGAAGAATACTGAATGATATGAAAAATATAACCTCACTTTTAATATTGCTATTACTTTCAACAGTAGCATTTTCACAGACAGTTAAAGATACTGTTGTAGTAATTGTAGACACAACTGCCCAATATGTAGAATATAGTGAAGCCATAATACCTAATGGGAACATCCATTATGATGAAGGTTCATCAGCTGAAGGCAAGAAATCATTCATGATTGCAATAAAAGGACATTATTTTGATGGTACAGATGATGCAGACTCGGCATTTATAGTGCTGGATAAAATATATAAGGGTAATTGGCAAGTTGATATTATGCGTTCAGAGATTAAAGTCTTGAAGAGAGACTTAGAAAAATATTCTATCGTTTCAAGTGAATACCTAAACAAGGCACGAGGTCAAGGGCGTATATCACGAGTGTTTAGATGTGGTGGTATCTCTTCACCACCAACATGGCCCTTTCATTTTGTAGTTTTTAAGTCAGATTTAGATGATAAATCTAAAGATTTTGTAATAATGCATAGCGTATATATGGGCATGTCAGCAGTAGTATACTAAAATATATATTAAAGCACCGAGATTATAAACAATCTCGGTGCTTTAACTTTTTACAGGTTCTATAAATTCTCCCCTTTTCCCTTGCATCATTCCTCTCTCCCAATTACCTTCATTGTTCCAATAAACAAAAACATAAAACAAAATGAACAAAGAAGACATGAAACTGTTCTTTAAAGACTTAAACAGAGCAGAAGTCGTCATTAACAACAATTCTTTTCTCAATCATTTCTACGATAATTTTAAAGAGGGATAAACTGGATAAAAGTAAAATACAGCATCATTATTATACATAACTATTCACTCATATTGCTATTTAAACCACTCAAACAAAAATAACAACCACTTATAAAGTCATGTATAAATACATCTAACAAAACATGAGAACATATCAATATTATATCTAGTTTTGATGCGCAAAAATAAAATAATTTATGAAAAACTTCCTTCTCAAAAGAAATCGCTTTACTTTCTTTCTTATCGGAATATTGGCTTTGTTTTCTACGTCTTTAATTTTTAACTTTTGTACTATGTTTGTTGAAAATAAAGAAGGTTCAAGTCTGATGGATGGGACAACTGGTTTATTCAAACAATTTGTTTATGCTGGAATTTTAGCCCCTTTACTGGAAACTCTTCTCTTTCAACATTTTATTTACATAGTCTTAAAGAAGTTCATACATAAGGAAAAAATATTAATATTCACTTACATAATATCTTCAAGTATACTATTTTCATTAGAGCACAAATATTCAACCTATTACATCTTTGTAACTTTCTTTATGGGCATAGTTCTCGGATTTTCATATTATATATCCACTCTTAGAAAAGAATCTGGTTATTGGAACACAGCTATAATACATGGTTTATATAACTCTCTTTTAGTACTAATATCAAGCCTTTTCTTAAAATAGATTCTATCAACTAAAATATAATTACCAGGATAATATTCTCTAGTCATTTTGTAAATGCACACTTTTTAAAATCCTCTCTCTTTTCCCTTGCATCCCTCCATTCTCCCAATTACCTTCATTGTTCACTTTAACAAAACATAAAACAAAATGAACAAAGAAGACATGAAACTGTTCTTCAAAGACTTGAACAGAGCAGAAGTCGTCATTAACAACGTCGAAAATGAAGTAATAATATCATATAATGGCTATAAAGACCCGGCAACACTGAATCAATCGCTACTGGATCTACAAATAGAAATTGATTTGAACCTTTATCAGGATTTCGAGGACACCCACACGGTAAATTCTTTTCTCAATCATTTCTCCGATAATTACGTAGAGCATATAGATGAATTATTCCCCACAGTAAACAATCTCACGACCCATTCTTCCCTCATTATTGATCACAACACTAAGGGTACGGTTAGATTTTCCGATCTGAATAATGAACTTCAATTAAGAGTCTCCGAATTTGCAAGCACTCAGAAGGAACGATTAAAATTCATGCTTGGTTCCTTCAACTTCAAGGGTATGGACACAAGCCCATCAACAAATTCTCAGTTTAAATACACCTACCAATCATCAACTACCAATCTGGTCTGCGAATTATACGCACTATATATCAGCAATCATTTCATCCCTCAAGATGATTATTCCAATGACAAATTTTCTTCTTTTGCCAATCAGATGTGCGACCAGCTGGGCATCCCTCGTGTTACTAATCTTAGTGCTGTGCTTTCTAATATTAAAAGGAAGGTTAACCCGACTGAGACTCTTGATATTCTTAAAAGGAATCTGCTTGAAAGCTTGAAGGATATTTAGATTTTCTTCAAGAAATGACGTTTTCACAACTTGCAAGCGAGTATAATACCACTTGCAAGTGTTTCAATATTACTCTTCACATACAGGCAGTTACACAAACACCTCCTCATCCATACTGTTAAGTGTATCAAAATATCTTCAAAATCATTACTCTTTCATTCAACCACTTAGCCCCACAAGCAAAATAATATCTAAGAAACTAAGCACTTGCTATTGTTCTCACTTCCCCCTGGAGCATACATTTATTCTCGAAAACAAAACATATTCGAGATGACTAAAATTGATACTCTTATCCAAAAGATGGATTCTATTCTTTTTCTATTGAAGGAGCAAAGTGATAACAAGAAGGAAATTCTTAATGTCGATGAAGCGAGTACTTATCTTAAAATGAAACATTCGTGCCTGTACAATCTTACCAGCAAGTCTGTTATTCCTTTCTATAAGCCTCATGGCAAGAATATTTATTTCAAGCGTTCCGAGCTTGATGACTGGATTCTTCAGAATAAACATGAGTCGAATACTGATATCCAGGATAAGGCAATTGAATTTCTAGCGTCTCAGAAAAAATAATAATACTATGAATCTAACTATCATCAACACTATGCTTTCTTCGGTTTGTAATCTAATCGAGGGACTTACTACTACGAGTAAGGAGAAGGAGAAACTTAAGTCTGAGGTTTCTTATGTTATTATGCAGCATCTTGATAAGCTGACTGAAGCCCAGAAGGATGTCATCATCGAGGAGGCAAAAGGGAATTTCCTTCAACGTTCATGGCGACCGATTGTCATGCTCACGTTCACATTTATTGTCGTCCTCGGCATCTTCATCGATATCCCACTTCTAAAAGATGGCTCACCTTTCTGGGACTTGCTAGAAATCGGATTAGGTGGTTATGTCATCGGACGATCAGCAGAGAAAATCACAACTACAATCGGTAAAAAAATGAAGTAACATGAATATTAAAAACAATCTATTCGAAGGTATTCCATATCTTCCTTGCCCCAAGAACACCAAGCCCATCAAGCAGCTTGCATTTATTGTCGTTCACTATACTGTCAGCACAAAGACGGCACCAACTATTGAGTATTTGAGAAAGCCTACCGTCGATGCTTCCGCCCATATCGTTATTGGTCGGGATGGTTCTATCACTCAGCTCGTCCCTTTCGACACTCAGGCTTGGCATGCCGGCGAGAGTAGTTACAAGTTCAAGAAGGAGCAGTTCAATTATCTAAATAATTACTCTATCGGCATTGAGCTTGTGAATTCTGGCGAACTGAAACACATTTGTAATACTTTCTACACTTCCTACGGTTCAACGATTCCATCCGTAGAGGTGAAAACGCTACAAAGAGAGGGGCACGAAAATACCTATTGGCACAAATATACCTACTTACAGATTAACTCTCTTATAAGGGTTTGTAAGACTTTAAGACAAGAGTATCCACAGATTAAAGAGATTATCGGTCACTCCGATATCACTTCAAGAAAAATAGATCCAGGGAAGGCTTTTCCCTGGAACCTCATAGTCAATATCTAAATCATGCTTTCCGTCCCCATTTCCATAATCCTCCACACTCTTCGAGTAAAGAAAGTCAACAAACTGAAACTTTATCTTTATCTCAAGGCTATCTCATCTGGTCAAATTAAGTTGTCCGATGAGGTACAGAAAAGTGTGTGCGTGGCTATGAAATGGAAGGACAAACGGACTTTTAAATCTAATCTTTCATGGTTACTTAAACATCATTGGGCAACTTACAACAGCAATACCCATTCACTTAGGATTATATCTTTCCGACAACTCAACAGACAGATTCACGGTAGCGTGCGCACGGGCGTACGGATGAATATGGAGGACTTTAACTATTTCCGCCATTTCATTTATGCTGCCGCCATCACCTGGAGTCAGATTGCTATCAAGGGAGCAGAAAAAAGGAAGTCGAAATGTAAAAGAGGGCGTTCCAAAAAGAGCCATCCATACTCTCATTTTAGCAAGATGCCGTTAGATTATTTAGCCAAGATCATTAAGCTTGACAAGAGTACTATTTCAAAGAATAAGAGTGCTGCAGCTCTGGACGAGTACATCAAGGTCCATCATCAATATGAGAATCTATATCGTAAAGCGAGATACATTAATGTGATGAGAAGTTATGCTGATGAAGATTTAGCGAAACGTTTAGTTATTCACAATGGCCGTGTTCATATCCAATTGCCAGACATTATTCACAGTAGTTTAAAACTAGTCTATCTCAAAAGATTATACAAAAACCAACAACAATGAACACATCCTAACCACCTGTAAGCCAACAATAGTAAGACTTTCACACATCAGTTACTAACACTGTTAATAACAAAACTGCATCACTAACAAATGCATCAACCATTAGAAAAGGGTAATAGGGGAAAAGGAAAAGAACGAAGTGATTTTTCTTTGACACTATTACACTGAGAACACTGTTCTCAACGTATTGTTAGGATTTAAAGAAATAGTTCACAATAGCGATATAAAGCCATCTTAAAACTAATATTCCAACGATAAATAAGATAACGTTATATGCTCCTTCTAACAGGCACAAGAAGATAATAAACGCTAAAAATGTCAATATATATCTCATAAATCAAAGATAATAAAACTTAAAGACATGATAAATCAAAACATCTTTCAGCTATAACCAGGTTCAAATATATAGTAACTACTATACAAATCATATTTACACAACAAAGATTATGTATAAAATAAAAATTATTATAAATTGCAGGATCTTATAAGAATGCACAAGAGAAAACATGTTATACAACATGTTTGTAGATAATTTATCAAAAAATGTTTTTAAGTACACTTTTTTTTAAAATATTTGCAGTACGAAAACTTGACGATTTTATGAAGGAGGGGATTTAACACTGACTTTAAAAATAAAATCAGAAAAAGCTTGACATTTTGGCGATGTTGAGCTTTTTTTCTTTGGAGTCAGTGGTTAAACCTACTCACCTACTAAAGTAGTAGGCTAATTCGTAAAATCACAAACATGACAAGTTTTCGTTTAAAAGATGGTGTTATGGAAAAAGAAATCTTTTGTAGATTCATCACCCGTAAGGGAAAAAGAATCTATCCTAAAAAGGGACAATTTTTCCATTTTTGGGTTGCTTTAAAAAAGTAGACCAATAAGCACTTTAATGCAACTAGTAACTAGTTGCTAGAACGAGTCTTCACGCCAAGAAGGCTCGTTTGCTATTTCTACGCAAGAAAAACTATAATAGTTTGGTATTTTCTAAATAATAATCATTAAGGGACAAATAAGATATATCTAATTAACTAAAGAAAATACAACTATTACAGAACCTCTACTCTGATCACGTAAACAACTGAATAAAGCTATATTAAAACTATTATGTAATAATAATAATGACTACCTATTTAATTAAATATATATATATCAGAAAAAACACTAAATTAATGATGTTCATATCAGAAAAATATAATACTTTAGCACCATAACCTATTACTGAAAATGGCAGTTCAAAATACATTAAAACTCTTTGTTAAATACTTAAGTGACTGGTATTGTGATGCATATAATGTATCTCAAGATTCTTTCTTAGAAAATAACGATATCGATAAACTTAAATTTATGAAGCTTGCTTTTTTTGTTGCAGCTTCAAGAAAGGAAGATAGTGCTTTATTGAAAGATCGCGATATAAAGTTTCATGCATTGCAATATGGGCCAGTGGAACTAGACTGGTATGATTTAATTAAAGATAATGAAAGTCCAATTCAGATATCAAACTATTCGTTAACTATAAACTTTAATAAAGAAGAATTGCAAACATTAATAGATGATGGTATAGAGCAAGACTTTAAAAGATTAAGAGAAATAAACAGTGAATTAATTAAATATGACTCATTTAAATTAGTAGATTTAAGTCATAAATGGTTATCCTGGAAATCTGCATATAAAATTGCTGAACTTAAAGGTCAAAGGAAGGAAATTATAGAAAAATCAACTATTATTAATGATTTTCAATACTATCGCTAAAATACGTATATAATGGAAAATCACCCAAATTCCTATATAAGTAAAATTACACCTCTAATTAGCAATGTATTAGACCAAGATTTATACAAATCTTTACAAACATCTACAACTGACGAATTTATTTCTAATTACAGTCTAAAGATATATACAGATTTACCAAAAGATTATCAAACAATCATCAGATACTTTTGTTTCTCTTTTCTAACCGGTGAATATTTGTGTATTAGGGATTATATAAAAAACATCACTAATATTAAGGAAGAAGTTAAAAAGTTAAAGAGTATAAATATTAAGGATACAGATGAAAGAGATGATGTATTTATTAAAATTAATAATGTTGTAATTCATCAATTCAAGAGACCCATAATCGCAACCTGTGACTATATATGCATTAAAGTCACCCATATTATACATAGCTTATCAGACAAATCTCACGACATTATTGCTCATAGAATTGATAAGGATCTTGAGGACAATCTTGATATACATGAGCATATTGAAAAAGATACTAGCGAACAAATCCAACTTTTAGAATACTGCATTCTATTATCAATGATTGATCATCAACTATCATATTCCGACAATATTTTCGAGAAACTACTGGAGATTCATGATTATATCATAAATACTGATGAATACAAAAATAACGATATCCTCTTCAATATCCTTTTAGATAAATGCAATGTCATTCTTCTAAAACTTCATCATCTATCTAAAAGAGAAAACATCCATAACTTTTTATTAAAAAATTTCATAGAAGAGGAATTATCAATAGATGACTTCAAAACTGAATACTACTGTTCTATATGGGAAAAGACTCAACTTTATTATCCAATTACTAATGATGATAAAGAAGCATTTAAGAAATGTGCAAAAAAAGCACATAAAGACCCTAATCTATCTCAGTATGAAAAATTCTTTCTACTTACACATCTATATAAAAATATAAAAAAGAAAGAAAAGAAAATTATTGAGATTATTGAAGAACTAGATTCATTATCATATCCTAATGAAGATTCTTTTAACGAAAGTGCTCTATTAATTACAAAGAATTATATCTCAAATAACTTATTTTCTTTTCAATTACAAAAAGATAAATTTGATTTCACTAAAACAGAGGATTACTTTAAAAAACTTGAGAATAGACATAAAGAAGATAACTGTGATAGTTACTATCCATTCTACAAATACCTTAAAATTCTTGATGCTCAGGTAGAAAAGACTGATGATACAAAACTTCTAAAAAAACTTCTAAAAAGACAAAAAGAACTACTTTCTACTCTAAGGGAAAAATACAGTACATTCACAAAGAAAAAGAAACTAATTTTTCAACTTCCATTCGATGAGTGTTTAACGGAAAAACAAGATATTGACGGAGAAGAAAGACAACTATTTTTAGCTTCTTCATTCATTTTACCTATAAATCATAAAAATGAAGCTAAAGAAATACGTGCTATTTCAGATAATCTTTATGAAAAATATCTTGTACAAATAACTACTCGCTCAGAAAGCCTAGAACATAAATTAGAGAAAGCAATTAAAGATATCGACAAGAACAATACTAGAAACATTGAGTTAATTAGTATTTTTACTGCTGTCATCGCTATTACAGTGGGAGGACTATCAACTATATCGATTGAAAATAAAATCGATGCTGTACTAACATTTCTAGCCTTCTCATCTGGCATTTGTCTATTCATCTCTTTAATTATAGTTCTTACTCGATCTGTAGCTAACGGAATATGGAATAAAATATGTTCAGGATTTATCATTGCATTAACAATTATTTCAATGTTCTACGCAATTAGTTATCTAAATGCAAATCATAATCCAGAACAAAAAAAAACCAACAAGCAAATCTCAAAACAAGATTCGATTTCAAAGAAAGAATCTATTTACAAACATCAAAATAATATAAATTAACACCATTCACATCACTATATTTCCAGCACTCTGAACAAACAAATAAAACTATAATACATTAATTATCTAAATACCACTTCTTATTGAAATCGTTCATATCTTCCATTTGTTTAGCATAAACACCAAATAACCCTCCAGTCCATTCGCTATACATAGCTTTTCCTTCCATACTATAAACATGCATAGGAAATGTACGTATTGTATATATAGAATTCTGAACTCCATATTCCTCACCTATCTTTTTAAAAAACTTACCTTTAAGTTTGAATTTAGATGTCCCTTTAAAAGCCAATTCAACAAATTCAAAATCCTTATCTTTTAAAGTTTGAGATGTCATTAACAGAACCCTAAAAACATCCACAAATGCTTTATCTGTCGGGACACTCTCAAGATTAAAAACAAGGACACTCAAATCAATATAATTCTTATAATGTACGTCAATATCAACACCATTATTTCTACTATCAGAATCAAGTCCTTTTTGCACTGGTTCCTTTAAAGATAAATAATTAAAAGAATAAGCTCCTCCCATTAAAACAAGTAAAACAATTACTAAATAAACTACTCTTTTCATGATCTAAATATATTTTCTACTAATTAATGAAAACAAAATTACAATTTCAATAGAGATATCTAGTTTAAACAGATTATATACAAGATAATATTCCTCCCTCGCCCTCCCTTCTGTTCCCTCTTTTTTGGCACACTTGTTTGCATATCATCCCCGCACATTGCACGTTTCTTCTTCCTGTTTCTAGGATTACTCGCTACGTTCCAAACCAAGAAAACAGTCATCCAAAACAAGCAATTCCCCAATCGCCACCGGTAACCATAAACCAAGTATCACCAAAGAAACTAAGACTAGTAATCACAAACTCCAGAAGAACTAGGAAGAAATAGGCTCTCACCCACAAAGCAAAAAGCCGCAGCCCTGCCAACGGCCCCTCGCTCACGGGCTGCTTGTGCCAAAAATTCACTCACCCTGAAGCTACTGAAACATAAAGCGTCATTATAAAACAATCCTCACACTCTTAAAGCATCGAAAATACCTTATGAACTTATTACATCGCCCAGTAATGAAAGAGCCGGGTTCGTCCCGAAAATCACCTCTCGAACTTGGAAGGTCTTATAATGCGACTCTATGTTAAGTAGCCGCTCATCCTCGGTGTCATTCTCTCCGTTTTGCACTAGTCGCAAGCTCCAGCCCAAAACTTCGTTCATTCGCCACCTTCACACCGCCTCCAGGTACTTAGTGAAATACATCATAGTCAATAATCTAAAAAGCCTTGAATATCCGGTATCGATAGTAAGTCTCATTTACTAACCGCCCACATTTATAAAGCAAGCTTTTAAATAAGTGCTGGTACATCAAAACTTACACCCTTTATTCTCAAACGATGCTTTCGAAATAAAGTACTCCGATGCCCAATAAAGCAAAAGGTTTAGATCTGCCGAATACAGCAATCCTAAACCATTTGCCCCACATACCTACGCACACGGTCATTTATAGTAATTCTCTTTTCTCCGCTTACTTGCATTGCTAAAGCATATGCAACAAAGCTTATAGTCCCTCAAAAACCAATACTTCTGTTTCTCGTCCTTACATCCTCAAACAAAAGCACCTAATGCCTTCTAATTGCAAAAGGCTCAAGTTGCTTCGCAACTATGAGCCCTTTGTCTTTATTTATATCTTTTTTCTCTCTATTTAACCATATACTCAATTCTATCAAATAACCGTCAAATAAGGATTTTCTTTGATAGCAAGGCTTTCGGCGTTTTCAGCCTTTAAAGTACCTATTCTCATCAAATAAGATTCGCTATGCCCAATATGGTACATATTTTGCGTATTTTCTTGACTTGTTATCCGGATCGTCATCCTTAATAAGTTTTGCTTCTAATGCATCTTTTATTATTCTTGATGCTATGGATGAGTTTTTGTCTTCTATGTTAAATCTTTCTCTTAATGACTGATTTGTCATCTTTTCGTTTGACACGTGGCATAGACATGCGTGCTGATATGCTGCTCGAATCTTATCTTTCTTGTCCATATCGTTTAAATCCATATATGAATATAAGATGGCTGTTGTGTGTTTTTCTTTTGTCTGGAAGTCTGGTGCTGGTAATTGGTAGTGTTCTGCAAAGTGTACTACTTTGTCAATTCCACTTCCTTTCTCTTCGCATATTCCTATTCGTCTCATGAATGCTGCTAGTGTTTCATTTCTTGACTGGAATTCGTCTATGAATCTATTGGTCTGAATTAATGGTTTACCTGGGTTTGTGAATTCTATTCTGTCTGTGAATATTTCTATCATCGGACAACCAGTTTCTCGTAGATCCTGATGGATTATTGCGTTGGCTACTAGTTCTCGTATTGCTATCTCCGGATACATTCTTGTTTCTTCTCTTAGGGCTTTTCCTATCACTTCGTTCGCAGGCAATCGTCCGTTTATCCAATCTATAAGTCCAATAAATC
>Ga0193964_1001120_pt1 | contig 12131 bp, 12 predicted proteins | sample FB_7_MG_FD_140323 | JGI IMG/M metagenome (GOLD analysis project Ga0193964, IMG submission 140323) | Microbial mat bacterial communities from the Broadkill River, Lewes, Delaware, United States - FB_7_MG | ecosystem: Environmental > Aquatic > Freshwater > River > Microbial mats | place: USA...
CATTTTCATCTACTAATGATAATCTTACATCTTTATTGTCATCAGACAATGAAAAGTCAGATGACGATGCACCTGTAAAGAAAAACTGTTGCCCTGGTTGAACATCTACTTGCATCTCTGCTGTAACTTCAACCTCTCTTATTGAACCATCTGTATCTTTTATAATCATATTCATAGTGTAATTCTCCAGTTTAGTAAATTTATTAGGTAATTCTACCAAAAAAAACTAACCAAAAACTAACTTTCTAAAAAAAATATAAAATTATTTTTACTATAAAAAATATCTAATTGAAGCAAAGCCTTTAACGCCTGTAGATTGAACCTGTCGGACTTGAAGATTATTTATGATTCCACCAAGCGCAATCACAAAAAAATTATTTTTTTGACATTTTTTGACTATTTTGAGTAAGTTTTCACACCCTTTTGGTTCACCTTTATCTTCTTTAAAGAATATTGGAGAATAAGTCACCCCATCAGCTCCCTTTGTATAGGCCAACTCAATTTCTTGTTCAGTATGACAACTAATTATTACAAATAGATTATTTTGTTTAGCAAATTCAATATCATCGAATTGTAAAGAAGTTAAATGTACTCCATCAAATTTTAACTTTATTGCTAATTTTATATTTGAATTAATTAAAACAAAAGGGATATCAAATCTCTTTGAAGTATTTAAAAAAGTAGATGCTAAAGACTCAATATCTTTAGTTTTTTTATCTCGAAAGCATATCATATCAATGTGGTGTTTAGAGATAGAATTTTGTAACGCACTTGACAATGCTTTAGGTGTTGATCCATATAATTCAGGATCACTTATTAAGTAAGATATAAAAAAAGGAGGCTTAAAAAAAGCCTCCTTTTTCAAATTATTATCTGTGATTATTCGTCACATTAATAGATACTAGATGTATCTACTAATGATCCTCCTCAGCCATCATAACTGAACCAGAGATATAAACATATGTAAGCATCATGAAAATAAATGCTTGTAAAGCACCAAATGCAAATAAGAAGAAAAACCCTGGTAATGGAGCAATCCAAGGAACCAACATTAAAAGTACCATTAAGAACATATCATCACCTTTAACAGAACCAAAAAGTCTGAATGATAAAGATACTACTCTTGAAAAATGAGAAATGATTTCAATTGGAAACATAAGTGGAGCAAGAGCAGGAACTGGTCCCATCATATGTCCAAGATATTTACCTGCACCATTTACTTTAAATCCAATGTAATTGTAATAAACAAATACAATAATTGCTAATGATAATGTAACGTTAATATTTCCAGTAATTGATTCAAATCCAGGAAAAATACCCATCATATTTGATACGAAAATAACTAAACCTAATGTTGCAATAAGTGGCATAAAAACTTTTGCATTTTTTGCCCCCATTGAGTCAGAACCCATTGAAACAACACCTTGTAAGTATGTTTCTATAACATTTTGCATACCTGTTGGTACTAACTGAATGTTTTTAGTAGCCGCTCGCGAAATTATAAATACTATCACTATAGTAAGCGCTAAATGCGATAATATAATCCAATCTAATCCGTGACCACCAATAGCACCGAAGAATGTAAATAATCTACCTTCCATATATTTCCTTTTTGTGTTTATCTGTTTGTCGATAATTTAGTGTCAGTATTATATTGTAAATTTAATAAATCTTTTATAAAAGAACCATGAAGTTTATTTATCATTTTTATATTATAATCCAAATTAACAAAACATAAATATAAAGAGTAGGAAGAGATGGTCATAAAAGATGGTGCAATTTTTATTGCAGATTCACATTACAATAGTAAACAAACTATACTATTTAAGCTACTTGAACAAATAAAATCAAATCAAATCAAACCGTCTCAGATATATTTAATGGGAGATATTTTTGATTTTTTATGTCAAGAAATAATATATTTCAAAAATTTAAATTTTAAAATAATTGAACTAATAAATAGTTTATCAAAAGATATAGAAATCATTTATTTTGAAGGAAACCATGATTTTAATCTAAAAAATATTTTTCCTAATATTCTAACAATACCAAGAGAACAGCAACCTGTAAAATTTATCCAAAATAAACAAACTATTGCTCTTTCACATGGAGATATATTTACACCAACGGGATACAATGTTTTTAGTACAATATTTAGAAGTCATCTTTTTTTAAGCTTTTTAAATTTTATAGATATAAACTCATTTCTTTCGAAACGTTCAGAAAAAAAGTTAAAAGAAAAGAAGATTTGTTCTAAGCAAAAAGATTTTAATATTTTTATAGAAAAAAGAATAAAGAATTATAATGTAGATTTAGTCATAGAAGGACATTTTCATCAAGGACATTTAAGTTCAAAATATATCAATATACCATCATTATGTTGCGACAATAATTACATGGTATACGAAGATAAAGTATTTAAATTTAAAAAGGTATAAACTATACCTTTTTAAATAATATTGTTTGAGCTGATTTTAATTTGTCTCCAATTTTAATAGACAGATCATTATCATGTTTAGTTGAAATTATAACATTACCATCTAAAAACAGACCTAACTCTTCACCTTGAGATACATTTGATCCATTTTTCAAGTCTATTTTACTATTACACATACCGCTTAAAAATTTTATAGACAATTGTTCATTCTTAAATTTCAATGTTGTTTGTGCATTTAATAAACTAGCTTTATAACTATTTGGATTTAGATTCAATCCATTTTGTTTATTTTTAATTTTAAACTCTCCAGTAATTGGAGCACGTACTACATGAGTATTGCATAAATTTACTTTTATATAAATCTTTTGTTTCCCATCAATATTATCAATAGCAGTAACAGTACCATCAACTGGAGACAAAACGCTAGTTGTATTTTCATATACATGTCTATATGGATTTCTATAAATAAATACAAGAAAAAGAGTAATTAAAAGACCAATATCACCTAAAGTATCAGATATTATTAGTCCTACTAAAATAGATAAAATTAAAGCAATTAGAATAGCTTTGTAGCCTTGATTTAATATAAGATTATTTTTCATCGTCTTTTATCTCATCATTATTTTCTATAACTTCAACTTCCTCTTTTTTTTCATTTTCCTCTTCATCATCTGTATGAAGATCATCACCTTTATAAACAACTCCACCATTTTTTTCAATGATCTCTTGTACTCTTTTACCAGAAATAACTTCCTCTTTAAGTAACTCAGCAGTCATCTCTTCCATAGCATCTTTTTCATCTCTTAAAGTTTGAAGAACAGCATTGTATCTTTCATCTAAAACAGTTTTAATATGATTATCAAGTTTATGTGCCATCTCATCACTATAGTCTTTACTTGATTGTCCACCACCTAAAAATTGATTTGTTTGTTTACTTAAAACCATCAAACCAGCAATATCTATATCACTCATACCATAAACAGTAGCCATAGACTTGATAATATCAGTTGCACGTTCTAGATCATTTCCTGCACCAGTACTAATCTCACCAATAAATACCTCTTCAGCTGCTCGACCTCCAAGAAGTGTATCAACTTCAGCGATAAGCTCATGTTTTTGCATCAAGTATTTATTTTCTTCTGGTGTATTTAATGTATACCCTAATGCAGCTAATCCACGAGGAACAATAGATACTTTATTTACTTTCTTAGCACCTTTTGTAATCTCGGCAATTAAAGCATGTCCTGATTCATGATAAGCTACAATTTTTCTCTCTTTTGGAGTGATTCTTTTACTTTTCTTCTCAAGTCCTGCTATTTGTCTCTCTACTGCTTCTTTAAAGTCAGATGATTCAACTTCAGTTTTTTCAGCACGACCCGCCAAAAGTGCAGCTTCATTGATAATATTTGCTAAATCTGCCCCTGCTAAACCTGCTGTCATAACAGCTACATCTTTAAGGTCAACACTTTTTGCAATCTTCACATCTTTAATATGTACATTTAATATCTCTATTCTACCCTCTAAGTCTGGCTTATCAACTAAAACTTGTCTATCAAATCTTCCTGGTCTTAAAAGTGCAGGATCAAGAATCTCTGGTCTATTTGTTGCTGCTAAAATAATAACAGGTGCACCATCTCCAGAAAATCCATCCATCTCTGCTAAAAGTTGATTTAATGTTTGTTCTCTTTCATCATTTCCACTTATTCCACCTGATGCTCTACTTTTACCAATAGCATCAATCTCATCAATAAATATAATCGCAGGTGCTACTTTTTTTGCTTGTTCAAACAAATCTCGTACTCTAGAAGCTCCAACTCCAACAAACATCTCAATAAATGAAGATCCAGTTACACTTAAAAATTCAACATCAGCTTCACCAGCAACGGCCTTCGCTAAAAGAGTCTTACCAGTTCCTGGAGGTCCTACTAAAAGAACACCCTTTGGTATTTGAGCACCTAGATTTACATATCTATCTGGATTTCTTAAGAACTCTACTATTTCAGAAACTTCCTCTTTTGCTTCTTTGTTTCCAGCCATATCTTCAAATTTTACATTTGGCTTTTCACTATTAATCATCTTTTTAGCGCCACCCATACCAAGGATTCCACCAGCTCCACCACCAAGTGATTTTGACATTCGTTTTGCTAAAAACATCCAAATAGCAAAGAAGAAAAATAAAGGTAAAACCCAACCAAAAAGCATATCAGCTAAAACATTTTGCTCATTAATCCCACCGTATGCAATTCCCTGTGCTTCAAGAGAAGGTATTAATGTTGTGTCATTTTCAACTTTTCTAGCTCTATAAGTAGTTACCATTCCACCAATTGGTTTAGATACAGCCTTTAGATTTGTATCTCCAATTCCTACATATTCAATACTTCCATTGGCAATTAATTTTTTAATATCAGAGTATGCAACACTTTTATTAACACTTTGACCATATGCTGTATTTCCACCATTTACATTCATAGCATCTGATGGAAACAAGCTTTTAAAAGCGACTATTGTTACAATAGAAAATATTAAAAATACAATTATTGGATTTTTTTCAAAAAATCCATTTGGTCCATTATTTCCATTATTGTTCTGATTATTGTTATTTTGATTATTCATTATTTACCTTTTTAACTATTAGTGTTACCCATTCATTTTGTTGTAATTCTTCAATTATTTCACAATCACTAAACTTTTTTAATACTTTTTGTTTATGTTGTTCCATAATACCTGAAAGTATAATAATACCATCATTTACAGCAATTTTCTTAATATCTTTTGATATCATTGCCAATACGTCAGCCACAATATTTGCTATAACTACATCATACGTTTTAGTAGTAGTATTAGCACTTCCTTCCCAGTATTCGTTTGCACTTACATTATTTGAAGCAAAATTTTTCAAAGCATCATTAACAGCAACGATATCTGTATCACAAATATCAACTACCGCATTTAGTTTTGATGCAGCAATCGCTAAGATTCCACTACCAGTTCCTATATCACAAACGGTACTAGAATCAGTTACATACTTTTGTACAGCATTTAAACATTCATTTGTAGTTTCATGATGTCCTGAACCAAATGCTAAAGTAGGATCAATAACTATATTAAGCTTATCCTCTTTTGGTTCATTCCAACTTGGATGGATATAAAACTTTCCAACTTCAATTGGCTGTACACTTTCTTGATACAATTTTATCCAATCTTGATTTTCTTTTTGTTCCAAGACCATATCACAAGTTATTTGTGTATCAAATGCTAAAGATAACTCTTTTGTAAAAGCATCCATTCCAATTTCTACATTCTCTAAGCTCTCTTCGCTTCGTATAATAATAGTTTCATCTAATTCTTCAATTGCCTCACTAGTCAAACTAGAGGCTAAGTCTAAAAATAGTTCATAGTATAAATTTGGCTTTACTCTAAGCTCATAATAATATTTTTCCAAATATCAACCTTTTTTTATTTATTTAAAAGGTTGATATTTTATCTAAAATGAGTTTAAATAGTCTTAATATTTTTTTAATTAAGTATTTTTATTAAATTAAACTTAATTTTTAATCTTTTAAAAATAGTAAAATGCCTTATTTATCGTATTTACAATGATTTATTTCTTTTCAAATTAAGCAGTATTTAATAAAACTATCTGTATAATCCGCCACTTAAAAATTAATAGGGGTGTTTTGTGTTTGAAGGTTTAACCAGTTCATTTAAAAATGTAGTCAGCAAAATAAGATACAAAGATGATGAAAAAGCTTTAAAAAGAGCTATAGTAGAATTAAAAAAGTCATTATTAAAAGCTGATGTTCATCATAAAACAACAAAAGAGTTATTAACTCAAGTAGAACTTCAAACAAAACAAAATGGAATTGGCCAAGATTCTTTTTTAAAAGCATTACAAAATACACTAACAGATGTCTTAACAACAAGTGGAAACCAAGCTTTTGTTTATAGTAACAAATCACCTTTAACAACAATATTAATGACAGGTTTACAAGGTAGTGGTAAAACAACTACAACAGGTAAACTAGCTAGCTACTTAAAAACTAGAAACAAAAAAGTTTTAGTTGCTGCTGCGGATTTACAAAGATTAGCAGCTGTAGAACAACTTAAACAAGTTGGTGCATCAATTGAAGTTGATGTATATTACGATGAAAATGAAAAAGATCCAGTAAAAATAGCGTTAGCAGCTAAGAAAAAAGCTAGTGAAGAGTTATATGATGTATTATTTATAGATACAGCTGGACGTTTAGCTATTGATGAAACTTTAATGAATGAACTTAAAGAAGTGAAAGATGCAGTTGAACCTGATGAAATCTTTTATGTTGCGGACTCATTAACTGGACATGATGCTACAAAAACAGCAGCAAGCTTTAAAGAAAAGATCGGAATAGATGGTGTAATTTTATCTAAATTCGACGGTGATACTAAAGGTGGGGTTGCTATCTCACTTGCACATCAAGTTGGAACTCCACTTAGATTTATTGGTATTGGTGAAAAGATGCCAGATATTGAACCATTTATTCCAGATAGAATTGTATCTAGACTTATGGGTGCTGGAGATGTTGAAGGTTTAGCAGAAAAAGCGTCAGCAATTATTGATGAGAAAAAAGCAAAAGAAGTTACAAGAAAAATTAAAAAGGGTGAGTTTAATTTTAACGACTTTTTAGAACAACTAGATATGATGAAAAAACTAGGAAGTATGAAATCTATAATGGGTATGATTCCTGGTATGGGAAATATGGCAAACCAATTAAAAGATATGGATTTGGAAAACTCAGGAGAGATTGTTCGAATTAAAGCACTTATTAGTTCTATGACTCCAAAAGAGAAAGAAACACCAAGTATTATTAACTTATCAAGAAAAAGAAGACTTGCTAAGGGTGCTGGTTTATCTGAAGTACAAGTAAATAAGATACTTAAACAGTTCAAAAATGCTGCAAAAATGGCTAAAAAAATGGCTAGTAAAGGTGGCATGAAAGATATGCAAAGAATGATGTCTCAAATGCAAGGACAAGGCGGAATGCCGCAAATGCCAAGATAAATTACTTCAAACTCTTCTTGGGAATGGGTATAAACATATGTATTCCCAAGCAGAGCTTGGAAACAAGTAAAGTTAGAAAACAAAATTAAATTAAGGAAAAACAATGACAGTAATTAGACTTACAAGAATGGGAAGAAACAAAAAGCCATTTTATAGAATCGTAGTAACAGATAGTAGAAAAAGAAGAGATTCAGGTTGGATCGAATCAATTGGATACTACAACCCAGTATCAGAACCAAAAGAGTTCAAAATAGATCAAGAAAGACTTGACTACTGGTTAAGCGTTGGTGCTCAACCTTCTGAAAAAGTTGCAAAGCTTACAGCAAAATAATTATTATGATGACTGATTTCGTTTCTTCATATGCTAAAATGATAGTAAACCATCCAGAAGATATAATGGTAGAGTCAAATCAAATTGATGAAGCATTTTTTGAGATTGTTATAACTGCAAATAATAGTGATATAGGAAAGCTTATTGGGAAAAATGGAAATATGATCAATGCTATTAAAACAATTTTAAATGGTTGTAAAGCAAAAGATGGTGTTTCTTATCGTATCCAAGTTGTATCGAAATAGATATATTTAGTAGAGTTATTTTATAACTCTGCTCATATATAAAATATACCCTAAATAAGGATTATTTATGGATAAAATTTATGTTGCCAAACTGGGCAAAACTGTTGGTCTAAAAGGTCAACAAAAACTTCACATTGATTCAGATTTTCCTGAACAATTCAAAAAAAACTCTAAATTTACTACAGATAAAAATCAAGAATTAATTATAGAAAGTTTTAATACTAAAAATAATGTTGTAAAATTTATTGATATTGACACTGTAGAATTAGCAAAAAAACTTACTAATAGAGAACTATTTGTTTCTCAAGAAGATACTAAACAGATGTGTAAACTACAGAAAAAACAATTCTTCTGGTTTGATATTATCAACTGTGTAGTGATAGAAAATGAGAAAGAATTGGGTATAGTTAGTGATGTACAAAGAATGCCTTTAAGTGATTATTTGGAAATAAAAACTACTAAAACACTTCAAGACCAAAAGTATTCAAATCAATTTTTATTACCATATATTGATGATTTCATAATTGATGTAGATATTGAAAACAAAATAATTGTAGTTAAAAATGCAATTGAGATATTAGAAGCGAGTTAATCACTACTCTCTTCTATTAAATACTCTTTTATCAGGAGGAGTAAAGTTCTTTCTTTCCAACCTTCTATCTACTTTTCGTTTTTCCATTGGGATTTTTATAAAAAACTTTGCACCTTTTTGAGTATTTTGCGCATATAGTTTTCCTTTCATATGATTTACAATAATATCATAGCTCATATAAAGACCAATTCCAGTACCCACAGATTGATGTTTTGTTGTGAAATAAGGATCAAATATCTTAGGTAAAATATCTTTTTCTATTCCACCAGCATTATCCTCAATAGCAACTGTTACATACTCTTCATCATGATTTTCAAGAGATATTTCTATACTTTTATTATCAACATCTTTTTCAATCAAAACATCTATTGCATTATTAATAATATTTATAATAACCTGAGAAAGTTCACCTAATACTATTATAACTTTTATAGGATTGGAGTAGTCAATATTATTTATCAAATTAATATGTTGATTTTTTAGTCTAATATCAATAATATTTAAAGCATTATCAATTCTATCTTGTATAATTACTTCTTTTAATATTGTTTTTTCTTTGATAAAATTTCTGAATGTATCAATTGTCTCAGATAAATGATTGGCATTTGAGTCAATAGAATCTAAAAATTTATACAACTCAGCATCATCAAGCATATCAAATTCTTTTTTCACTTTTATCCCAGATGCAGCTGTTGTGATTACACTTAATGGCTGTCTCCATTGATGTGCTATATTTCCAATCATTTCACCCATTTGAGCCATTTTGCTACTTTGAGAAAGCATTTGTTCTTTTTGTTTAATATCAGTTAAATCTATAGCTGTCACAATTCTTATAACAACAGAACCAACTTCAAGTTGATTTGCACCCATAAGTGCAGGAAAGGTACTACCATCCGCTCTTAACAAATATATTTCACTAGGATCATATTGCTTGAGTGTAGCATTTTTTAAAGCTTTTGCTTTAGAACTATTTGCCACAAATTGGAAAGGACTCTTACCAAGTATATCACTCTTATCTTTTACTCCATACATTTTAACAGCAGCATTATTTACATCAACAATCTTGTCGTTTTCTAAAAGTAAAATACCTTCCATCGTAGTATTTAACATCTTTTCAAATTTTAAGTTTGTCTTTTGCAGTTCTTTATGATATTGTTTTAACTTTATTTGTCTATATAAAAGAAAAAACATAATTAACAATATAATAAATAATATATTATAATCAATCTCTTGTTTTTCTGTTATTTTAATATTTGACCATTTATTTTCAATCTTTTGAATTGATGAAGTAGGTAACAATTGTAATGTTTTATTTAAAATATTCAGTAGTTCAGTTTTATCATCTCTTACTGCAATAGATAAATCAAACCTTTTATCTAAATATCCTGCAATATGTAAATTGTATAATCCAAACTTTGATATAAAATGAGATGCAACAGGTAATGTAGCAACAGTATAATAAACATCACCATTTGATACTTTTTTTAATGATTCTTCATATCCTGATGTTTCTTCTATTTTAATCGTAGGGTACTTGTTTTTCAATACAAAAATTAGTCCACTACCTTTTTTTCTAGACATAGTTTTATCTGTAACATTTGCAATATCTCGTATAAATGGTTTGTTATTTTGTGTAATTATGGCTAGTTGATAAGACAAATATGGCTTAGTAAAGTTTGCATACTTTTCTCTTTGTCTTGTTTTTGTTGCGGCTGGTAAAATATCGCATTTTTTTTCTTTTAAAAATTGTTGAGACTGACTCCATGAAGAGCTAGGAATATATTCAAATGTTACATTAATTTTTTTTTCCACTAGTTTTAGTATATCAACTACTATTCCTTTGGGATAGGACTCAGTTACATACTCTACTGGTTCCCAGTTTGGATTATTACACATTTTTATAACTTTATTTTTCTTAATATATTCTTGCTCTGAGGCATTTAAAAAGCTTAAATTTTCTGTTTCACTTGATACTGTACGTGAAAAAAGTGTTGTGCAAAGAAGTAAAATAAATAAAATTATAAATTTAAACATTAGTCACCTTATAAAAATTTTACTCATATTGTATCTAAAATTATATTTAGATATAATGTGTAATAAAACTATTTTAGGAATTTTAAACATGCAAACTATTACTATTAACAGCCCATTTGATATGCACTTACACTTAAGAGATAACGATATGCTTGAACTTGTAGCACCGCTAAGCTCAGAAACTTTTGCAGGTGCGATTATAATGCCAAATCTAGTACCACCTGTAGATACAAAAGAAGCTGTAATAGCATATAAAAACAGAATATTAAATGCAACAAAAAATGATCAATTTAATCCTCTGATGACTCTATTTTTCAAACCATATAGTAAAGATTTTTTAACGAGTATTAAAGATAATATTAGTGCTATAAAACTTTATCCAGCTGGAATTACAACTAATAGTGAAGGTGGTGTTGAATCTATTGATACTATTGCACTTGCCCCTACGCTTAATGCTATGGCAGAACTAAATATACCATTATGCGTTCACGGTGAAACAAATGGATTTGTAATGGATAGAGAAAAAGAATTTATGAATGTTTATGAAGCTTTAGCATCAGCATTTCCAAAGTTAAAAATTATTATGGAACATATCACTACAAAAGATGCAGTTGATATGCTAGCAAAATACGATAATCTCTATGCAACTATTACATTACACCATCTTTTGATTACACTAGACGATGTAGCAGGTGGTATGTTACAACCACATCTATTTTGTAAACCAATTGCAAAAAGATATGAAGATAGAGATGCTTTACTTAAAGTTGCATTAGAGGGAAATGAAAAAGTTATGTTTGGTAGCGACTCTGCGCCACACCCTCAACATGCAAAAGAAAACTGTGGATGTGCCGCAGGTGTATTTACATCTCCAATTGCAATTCAAGTACTTGTAGAATTATTTGAGAATAATAATAAACTTGAAAACTTACAAAAATTCTTGAGTGACAATGCTTGTAAAATATATAATATGAAAGCATCATCAAAAACAATAACACTTGAAAAAACAAACTTTAAAGTACCATCAATCTATGAAAATGATACACAAAAAGTTGTACCAATGTATGCAGGAGAAACCCTCAACTGGAGTATAAAATGTTAAAAATTTTTAAGAAAGATTATTCCAATATAAATGTTCTACAAGAATTGTTACATAAAAATTTCAATAAAGAATGGCTAAAAGAAGGTCTTGATAGTAAAAAAATTAATATTAATTATTTAGATGACAATGGCAATAGTTATCTTATGAAATGTATTAAAGTTGGGAAATTTAAAGCAGCAATTTGGTTGATTGAAAATGGTATCGATGTTACTCTTGAAAATGATGAAAATGAGACAGCTTTCAACTGTGCAATAAACAGAAACAACCATGAAATTCTTAATATGATTTTAGAAAATCATGAAATTGATATAAATTCAAAAGATAATGAAAATAGAACTTTATTACAAAATGC
>Ga0193964_1001121_pt1 | contig 12114 bp, 10 predicted proteins | sample FB_7_MG_FD_140323 | JGI IMG/M metagenome (GOLD analysis project Ga0193964, IMG submission 140323) | Microbial mat bacterial communities from the Broadkill River, Lewes, Delaware, United States - FB_7_MG | ecosystem: Environmental > Aquatic > Freshwater > River > Microbial mats | place: USA...
TATGCAAATTACAGTAAATACTCCAAATATAGAGAAAGAAAGACGAGCTATAATGGAAGTTTATGATGTAAATCATCCATTACAGTGTGGTGTTTGTGATCAAAGTGGAGAGTGTGAACTACAAAACTACTCTTTATACATGAAAGTAGATGCTCAAAACTATGCGGTACAAGATGTAGATAGACCAGCATCAAATTGGGGAGTTATGAAATATGACCCAGGGTTATGTATAGTTTGTGAAAAGTGTGTAACTGTATGTAAAGATATGATAGGATCAAATGCCCTTAGCACTGTAAAAAGAGGTGCTGAAGCTCTTGATAAATCATATAAAGAAAATATGCCAAAAGATGCATATGCTATGTGGAATAAACTTAATAAAAACCTTATTGGATTTGAAGAGGAAAAATGTATTGATTGTGGAGAGTGTATTGCTGTATGTCCAGTTGGAGCACTTGTAAGTTCAGACTTCCAATATAAATCAAATGCTTGGGAGCTTACAAAAATACCTGCATCAAATCCTTATTCATCTGATTGTGCATTAATGTACTATGATGTAAAACATGAGTCAGTTGAAAACAATACCGAGAAAAGAATTTATAGAGTTACAAATGATGCACACTATACATCTTTAAGTGGAGCTGCTAGATTTGGTTTTGATTTTGTAAATAAAGCTAGTAGAGATGAAAAAGCTTTCAAAGATGCAGTTGAAGCATTAAAAAATGCAGACTCAATTATATTTAACTCTTTTATCACAAATGAAGAGGCTACGATACTACAAAATATTAAAACTGAAACAGGTGCAAAACTTATCAATATAGATGCGTTAAAATATCAAAACTTTTTAGAAAATTACTCAAGTATAACTGGAAAAAGTTTTTATAATGCAACACTAGAAGATATACATAATAGTAACTTTTTAATATCTGTTGGGTCGTTTTTAAAATCAGATGCCCCTGCAGTTAAATATGCTTTTAATAATGCACTTACTATGAATAAAGGTGCAGGACTATATTTCCATCCAATGGGAGATACTCACATAAAAGGATTTAGTAAAAATATAGAAACAATAGCTTCAAATGTATTTAGTGAAGAGGCAATTTTATACTTTATCCTTGATAAGTTTGGAAAAGATTTACCAGCGTCAATTACAGAGTATTTATCATCACAAAATGAAACTAGAACAAAAACAGTTGTAGAGACTATCAAAGAAAAAGTTGTAGAAACTGTAACAGATGAAGAAACTGGTGAGTCTAAAGAGGTAACTAAAATGGTACCTAAAAAAGTTTCAACAGAGGTAGAGTATGTATATACTAAATTAGTAGAAGTAATAGGTGCAGATGAATCACTTTTAGAAAAACTAGAGTCAATGTTAGACAAAAAAGATACTTATAGCTTGATTATTGGTGAAGATTGTATCACACATCCAAATAGTCAAAATATTGCAAAATTGGCTGCAATGGTAGAAAAATATACTGACTTTAAAGTATTGGTTGTACCTACACAAACAAATACATTAGGGGTAAGCTTATTATGTGACCTTGATGTTATAGCAAGTGGAAAAACTGTGGGATATAATATGAAAGCAGATTTTCAATTAAGTGCTTTAGGTGATGGTGATATAGATATGCCAGTACTTTCGCAACAAGAGGGAACATTTGTAAATATGAATAAAACAGTAGTTCCTACAAATGCTGCTGTATCTTATGATGGGTATGCACTAAGTGATTTAGCAAATGAAATTTTAGATATAAAAGTAAAAAATACTATAGATTATACAGCTACACTATTTAACAAAGTACCATTTGACTGTTTAGAAAATCATTATACAAATGATAGAGTTGAACATAGAGGATATAAGTTAGAAGCACAAGCTGTTACATTGGATGAAGAAAATCTAAAAACAGAGTTTAAAACAATAAATTGTGAAGAAAATGAGTATATAGTTTACAGTGGTAATCCAATTAATCAATTTAATGAGTTTACAGCTGTATCAAATCAACTAAAAAATGATATAGTTGCTTTATATTTATCAGAAAGTTTAAAAGATAAACTACAATTAGAAGATAATAATAAAGTTGAAGTTGAGTCAAATGGAATTACTATTACTTTAGAAGTGAGAGTGGATAGTGATTTAGAGGGAGATATCTCTTATATCCCAACATTTGATAAAAACATAGATACAAAAAATCTATTTGATAACTGTAGATACAGTAAAGCAAATTTAAGAAGGGTGTAAAAGATGGATAATGATATTATAATGACAATAGTCAAAGTATTAGTTATTTTGCTTGTATTTTCTGCATTAGCAGGGTTTACAACTTATATTGAGAGAAAAGTTTTAGCATTTATGCAACGAAGACCAGGACCACTTCATGTTGGACCTTTTGGTTTATTACAAATTTTAGCAGATGGTGCAAAGCTTTTTACAAAAGAAGATTTTATACCTCAAAATGCTAACAGATTGATATTCATGATTGCACCAGTTATAACTGCAGCAACTGCTTTTATTGCAATGACAGCAGTTCCTTTTGTACCAGGGGTAATTGTATCTGATATTAATGTTGGTGTATTATTTGTACTTGGTGTTATGGCAACAGGACTATACGGACCACTTCTTGGTGGTATGGCACAGGCAAACAAATGGGGACTTCTTGGAGGTGCAAGAACTGCAATTCAGCTTTTATCTTATGAGGTTGTTACAGGTTTATCTATATTGGCACCTTTAATGTTAGTTGGGAGTTTATCTTTAATTGATATTAACAACTATCAAGCAGGTGGAATATCAAATTGGTTAATATGGACACAACCATTAGCATTTTTTCTATTTTTAATTGCAGGATATGCTGAAACAAATAGAACACCATTTGACCTTTTAGAACATGAAGCTGAGGTAATTGCAGGATATGCTACAGAGTATTCTGGTATGAGATGGGGTATGTTCTTTATTGGTGAGTATGCAAATCTATTTACAATATCATTCTTAGTATCATTAATCTTCTTAGGTGGATTTAATGATTTATGGTTTATTCCAGGTGCTATTGCAATTTTATTAAAAGTTATGTTCTTAATATTCTTATTTTTATGGACAAGAGCATCTTGGCCACATGTAAGACCTGATCAACTTATGTGGTTATGTTGGAAAATATTGATGCCTTTAGGTTTATTAAATATTTTAGTTACTGCAATAGTAATATTATAAAGAGGTAGTTATGAGTTTTAAAGAATTAAAAGATAGAAACATAGGAAGCCAAAATTATGTGATGATGGATATTGAAGAGTATCCAGCATCAGGATGGGATAAATTCAAGCAAATCGTGGATAGAGGATTTAGTGTAGAGTTATTTAAAGGGTTAGGGATAACTTTTAAAATAATGAAAGAGGTTTTGTTTAATGGACAGTCTCATAATACACAATATCCTATTGAAAAACTACCAATTAGTCCAAGATATAGAGCAGTACATAAGCTTTTAGGTCTTCTTGAAAGTGGAAATAATAGATGTATTGGATGTGGACTTTGTGAAAAAATTTGTATCGCTAAATGTATACGAATGGATACAAAGATTGATGAAAATTCAAGAAAAGAGGTTATGGAATATACTATTAATCTTGGTCGTTGTATTTTTTGTGGTTATTGTGCTGAAGTTTGTCCTGAGTTAGCTATCGTACATGGTGATAGATATGAAAATGCAAGTGAACAAAGAGAGCATTTTGTATTAAAAGATGATCTACTTACACCATTTGCAGAACTTCAAAGTCAACTTGAATATCAAGGATTTGGTGCAATATCTCCAGATGCTGATAAAAAAATTAAAAAAACGCCATTGGCTTATTAAAGGATGATGATATGTTTGAAGTAGTAGCTTTTTATCTGTTTGCTTTTTTAACAATAGCAATGTTTACTGTGACAGTGATAACGAAAAATGCACTGTATGCATTAAGTTCACTAGCAGCTGGTATGATATTTATATCAGCATTTTTCTTCCTTTTAGGGGCTGAATTTTTAGGAGCTGTACAAATTGTAGTTTATACAGGAGCTGTTATGGCTTTATACGCATTTGGTATGATGTTTTTTGACTCAATTAATGATGTAAAAGAATCTGTAGCAAATCCAAGATTAACATTTATAATGACAGGAATAATCGCTTTATTAGTAGTTGCAATATTTGTAGCACCAATAGTTGGAGCAAATATAACTGCACAATATCCTGTAGGGATGGCGGCTAACTTATATGGTACAATTGATGGAAATGCTCAAGATGTTGGGGTAGTTTTATTTACTAAGTATCTAGTACCTTTTGAGGTAGCTGCAGTTATGTTACTTGTAGCTATGATTGGTGGAATTATACTTGCTGGTAAAAAAATGGATATCTCAATTACACAACTAAGTGAACAAGAGATTGATAATCATAAAACTGATACAGAGATAGCAAAGGATATTAAATGAGCGATATGGGAATAACATTAAATGATTATTTAATCCTAAGTACCATTATATTTATGATAGGTATGTATGGAGCATTAAGAAGAAAAAATTTACTTATGCTATTTTTCTCAACAGAGATTATGTTAAATGCAGTAAATATAGGTATGGCAGCAATCTCTAAGTTTCATGGAGATTTAACAGGTCAAATGTTTGCATTCTTTATTATTGCAATTGCAGCAAGTGAAGTAGCAATAGGACTAGGATTATTAGTATTGTGGTATAAACGAAACAATAATATTAACTTAGATTCATTACAAAGTATGAAGGGATAGAGGTATGGAAAGTTATTTATATATTGCACTATTTGCTCCACTAGTTGGGTCATTATTTGCAACACTATTTTCTAATAGTCCAAAGAAACTTTTTGTAGGTGTTATTACATCTGCATTATTAATAGTTTCATTAATCGCATCAATAACATTATTGATGGATGTGTATCTAACAGAAACTATCGTGCATGTAAGAATGTTAGATTGGATTGTTATAGGTAATGTCGATATTCCATTTGGATTTGTAGTTGATCAGGTGAGTGTTGTGATGATGGTAGTTGTTACAATAGTTTCAGCAATGGTACATATTCACTCTATTGGATATATGGATCACGATAAAAGTTTTAATAGATTTTTTGCTTGGTTATCTGCGTTTGTATTCTCAATGATGATTCTTGTTATGTCTGATAACTTTGCTGGATTATTTATTGGTTGGGAAGGTGTTGGTCTTTGTTCTTGGGGATTAATTGGATTTTGGTATCATAAAGAGGATATCAAAAGAAGTAAAAATATTGAAGAATCGCCATATTCAACACTTTCACCATATTCTTCAAAGTCACCATCATGGGCTGCAAATGAAGCTTTTATTATGAATAGAGTTGCCGATTTAGGGATGCTGATTGGTATGTTCTTAATTTTTTGGAATATTGGTTCTTTACAATATAATGAAGTGTTTTCTAAAATTGGTACATTAGACCATGGATTAATAGTAGCTATTGCAGCATTCCTATTTATAGGTGCTATGGGTAAATCAGCACAGTTTCCATTTAATACTTGGCTTGCAAATGCAATGGAGGGTCCAACTCCTGTTTCAGCACTAATTCATGCTGCTACAATGGTAACAGCTGGGGTTTATTTAGTAATTAGAGCAAATGAAATTTTTACAGTTGTACCAGAGGTTGGATACTTTATTGCTAGTCTTGGTGCATTTGTAGCACTAGGAGCTGCCTCTATGGCACTTGTTGCTACAAATATGAAAAAGATTATCGCTTTTTCTACATTATCTCAACTTGGATATATGTTTGTTGCAGCTGGACTTGGTGCTTATTGGGTAGCATTATTCCACCTTGCAACTCATGCGTTCTTTAAATCTGTATTGTTCTTAGGTGCAGGAAATGTTATGCATGCTACAAATGATGAGATAAATATTAAGAAAATGGGTGGGCTTGCTAAACATATGCCTCAAACAGCACTTATTATGACAATAGCATCTGTAGCACTTGCTGGTATCTTCCCACTTGCTGGATTCTTCTCTAAAGATTTAATTCTTGAGGTTGCTTATGGAAGTCATGCATATATTTTATGGACAGTGTTATGGATAACAGCAGGGTTAACTGCATTTTATTCATTTAGACTTGTTATGTATGTATTTCATGGAAAAGAAAACTATGACCACAATAAAGTACATCCACATGAAACATATCCATTTGTAATAGCTGCTATGACACCATTAGCAATTCTTGCAATTTGTGCTGGTTGGTTTGAACATCAATTTGTAGAGATGGTTACAAAAGTATTACCACCACTTGATATACATGTTAGTTCACTTACTTTTTACACATTAATTGCTGTAACAACAGCTATTGCTTTAGGTGGAATTATATTTGCAGTTGTAAAATTCAAAAAAGATGGTACATATTATAGTGAACAGATGAAAGATAGACTATGTTATAAAATATTAGCAAATCAATACTATTTACCGCATTTTTGGGAAGCAGTAGTAACGAAACCATATGCAAAACTTTCAGAATTTAGTTGGAAAGAGCTTGATTTAAAAATTATCGATGCTATAGTAGATGGTATTGCAAAAGGTATCTATGGTGGTGGAGAAGCTGGTACTTCTATGCAATCAGGTAACTTATCAAAAGCTTTAAAATGGATGGGAATAGGTATATTTATTCTTGTTATATTAGTTGTTGCTTTTGGCAATTTGAAGTAAGGAAGGAAGGTAAATGGAACACATTTTATCAATTTTAATATTTTTCCCAGCTTTTGCAGCTGTTATGGGGTTTATGGTACATAAAGATGCAATAAGAACATACGGGATTACAGTTACAGCAATTGAGTTTCTACTTTCTTGCTTTTTATGGGCTAGTTTTGACTCAAATAATGCAGGGATGCAGTTTAGTGAGTTTATACCAGTTATTTCACAGTATGGTATAGCATATAATTTAGGTGTAGATGGTATCTCATTATTTTTAATTATAATGACAACATTTATGACTATGATATCAATCATTGGATTAACTGAAAAAAGAGATTTAAAAAATCTTATTTTAACAGTACTATTTTTAGAGATGACAATGGTTGGTGTATTTGTTGCTCTTGATGCAATAATCTTCTATGTATTTTGGGAGTTATCACTTGTACCTATGTTATATATTGTTGGTGCATGGGGTGGAAAACTTAGAATATATGCATCAATAAAATTCTTTTTATATACATTTACTGGTTCATTAGTGATGCTTGTTGGTATGTTATATTTAGGATATGTATATTTTCAAACAACAGGAAACTGGAGTTTTAGTCTTTTAGATTGGAATATGATGATGCTTCCGATTGATATGCAGATGTGGTTATTTGTAGCATTCTTCTTAGGGTTTGCAATCAAAGTACCAATGGTACCATTTCATACATGGCTCCCTTATGCACATGGTCAAGCACCAACAATTGGTTCTGTAATTCTTGCTGCTATTTTACTTAAAATGGGTACATACGGATTTATTAGATTCTCACTTCCATTATTTCCTGATGCGAGTGTAGCAATGATGATACCTATGGCTATATTAGCTATTATAGCTATAGTGTATACAGCTATGGTAGCATATGCTCAAGAAGATATAAAACAAGTAATCGCTTACTCTTCTGTATCTCATATGGGTGTAATTATTCTTGGTATATTTGCACTCAATGTTGAGGGTATTGGTGGGTCATTATTTTTAATGATATCTCATGGTATTGTTTCAGGAGCTCTGTTTATGTTGGTTGGTGTTATTTATGATAGAAGAGGCACTAAGATGATGAGTGAATTTGGAGGTCTAGCAAGAGTAATGCCAATGTATGCTACAGTATTTGGTATTATGCTTATGGCATCAGTTGGTTTACCACTTACAATTGGATTTGTTGGTGAATTCTTAAGTTTACTTGGATTTTTTGCTGTATCACCAGTACTTACAGCTATTGCAGGTACTACAATTATTTTAGGTGCAGTATATATGTTAGTACTTTACAAAAAAACATTTTTTGGACCAATAACAAATCCAATCAATGAAAAGCTACAAGATATAAAAGGACGAGAGGTTGCAGCATTTGTACCTTTAGTTATGTTAGTTGTATATTTAGGTGTATATCCAAAACCTATATTAGATCCAGTTGATAAATCAGTTAAACAATTAGTACAAGTTATGTATCTAAAATCTGTTACACCTGAAGCAAAAGCTAAAATTGCAACAGTAAATACAATAGGGGAGACAAAATAATGATTCAGCCAATTACAGTAGATATTGAAGCATTAAACCTACCATCATTAGTTCCAATGCTTGTTGCAATTATTGGTGCTTTAGTGATATTATGTATAGATTTAGTTACTAAAAATTTACATAAATCATTATATGTTATGTTAACTATTTTGATTATACTTATAGATTTAGGTACATTAATTGGTTATAGTGGAGCTACAAGAGGATTTTTTGATGTTATGTTAATGGATGGTATATCAATACTGTCTCAAATTATTATATTAGTTGCGTCTGGTTTATTTATTATACTTGCATTATCACAACAAAGATTTCATGAGTATAGATATCCAGAATATTTTGCATTATTTTTATTTATGATAGCAGGATTCCAGTTTATGGTTGCAAGTGATAACTTAATATTGATTTTTGTTGGACTTGAAACAGCTTCTATGTCATTATATACATTAATAGCAATGCACAACAGAGATAAGTCAACAGAAGCTGCTATTAAGTACTTTACAATGGGTGCATTAGCAGCTGGATTCTTTGCATTTGGTTCTATGATATTTTATGGTTTAACAGGAAGTGTTGAACTTGGTCAAATATCAGCATCACTTGTTGCTTCTAATTTTGCAAACTATCCTATAATATTATTAGGTGTTGTGTTTATTATTGGGGGACTTGGATTTAAACTATCACTTGTACCATTTCATACATGGGCACCAGATGTATATGAGGGTTCAAGTTCTGCAATGGCAGGATATATGTCAATTGTTCCTAAAATTGCCGCATTTGTAGTAGCATTAAGATTTTTTGAAATATTTGTAAGTGCTGATAATGCTTGGGTAGAGATGGTATTATATATAATTGTAGTAACTACAATGACATTACCAAATATGGTAGCATTAGTACAAACAGATGTAAAAAGAATGTTAGCATACTCTTCAGTATCTCATGCAGGTTTTGTTATGGGTGCCATTTTAGTTGGTACTACACAAGCTACAGAAGGTTTGTTTTTATACTGGATATTATTTACATTTACTAACCTTGGAGCATTTGCAATGTTATGGGTAAATAGAACTAAAAATGATCATGGTTTTCAAAGTGATCATCCATTTGAAAAGTTCTCGGGACTTATTAAAATTGCTCCAATTCCAGCAACTATAATGGGATTATTCTTATTAAGTTTAGCAGGAATTCCTCCATTTAGTTTATTTTGGGGTAAAATGTATTTAATAGGTGCAACAGTTAACGGTGGATATATTTTACTAGCATTAATAATGGCATTAAACTCGGCAATAGCTGCATACTATTACTTAAAACTAATAGTTTATATGTTCTTAAAAGAGCCAAGAGAAGATGATAGAATTGAATTTATGGGGAATGCAAATAAACCTTTAAAAACAGTTATTGGGGTTTCTGCAATTATTACAGTAACTTCTATAATATATATAGATCCACTTTTAGATATGATTTCAACATATGTACAAATGAGCGGTTTCTAAAAAATTGTAATAGAGTTAGTAGATTACTAGCTCTATTTAAACTAATCTTAATACAAATTTAATTACAATTCCTCTCTTCATTTAAGACAAGCATTGAGAATATAGATATATTTTGACTGCTTCTCTTAGACCTTTACAACTGCTTTTAAGGGCAACTCCCCAGGGTAGGAATACAGCAAGGAACTTTTAACTGTAGTGTGTTTAGGTATCTGGGAGGAGTACTTCACTCCAATTAACATAATAAATCATTTTTAATTCATTAAATAAAATATATAATTAGTAACTTTGTAATTTATTAATTTATCAAAATATAGGTATAATTAGTTTAAATAAATAGGGGAAATAAGATGATTACAGAATTTTTAATAAAAGTTGCTATTGCATTAGCGATATTTTTTATAGGAAAAAAAGTAGCTAGATGGATAACTGATTTTAGTTTACAAAGTTTAAATAAAACAGGACAAATAGATAAAACGCTTGAAACATTTTTATCAAGTGTAATATATGGAATATTACTTGTTGTAGTGATATTATCAGCATTGGGGCAACTAGGGGTTCAAACTACCTCATTTATAGCTATTTTAGGTGCAGTTGGTTTAGCGGTTGGTTTAGCATTTCAAAGTACCTTATCAAATATTAGTGCTGGTGTTATGATTATTATATTTAAGCCTATAAAAGTTGGAGAATTTGTTGAAGCTGGTAGTGCATCTGGTATTGTTGAAGAGATAAATATTTTTAATACAATGATGAAGACAGGTGATAATAAAATCATCATTGTTGCAAACTCAAGAGTTATTGGTGGGAATATTACCAATTACTCAAGAAAAGATACAAGAAGAGTTGATACAGTATTTGGTATTGGATATGATGATGATTTAAAATTAGCAAAAGAGACATTGATTGAGATATTAAATAATGATGAAAGAATTTTAAAAGAGCCTGAACCATTTGTTGCTGTTTCAGAACTGGCAGATAGTAGTGTAAATTTTGTTACAAGAGCTTGGGTAAAAAGTGAAGATTATTGGTCAGTGAAATTTGATACAATTGAAAAAGTAAAATTAACATTTGATGAAAAAAACATCTCTATACCATATCCACAAATGGATATTCACATGAATAAAAGCGAAAATGATGGAAAATAGTTTCCCTAAAAATTTTAAAAAAGGTATTTCTACTTTTCAAATAATTATATTATTAATTGTTGGATATTATGTTTGGGGTTATGTTGAGGATAATTACCTTTATAAAGACACCCCAAAGTATTTAGTAGAGTTTAAAGATGCAATAAAAGATTTTTCAGAACAAAAAGATACAGTAAAAAAAACATATAAAGATGCGATTGAAGCAAAAGATGAAGCAAAAAAAGTAAAATATGTTTTTAAAAATGAATCAACTAAAGATTTTATTAGAAAATGGGAAACTACTCAAAGTGAAGTAGTTACATTAAAAGAGAAATTTGAAGTGTATAAAGAGGAAACTGAAAACTTTGTAGATAAACTTGATGAAAATTTAGATCAAATTAAAGATGATGAAGCTCTAAAAGATAGAATGAGAGAGTTTAGTAAGAAAAAAGCGAAACTAATGGCAAAAAATATTATCAAAATAGAACAAAATATTGAAAAATTAGACAGATCAATAACAAAAGGAAATAACCTTATTGTCGCACTTAAAACTGTAAGCTCATTTAATGTTTTATCCGATGATGCAAAAGAGTTTGATTCTATAGTAAATGATTCTAGTGATGTCTTTGTATCAATTGACTCTTTGGTTGATGAAGGTATTAAAGTTCTTGATGACGAGCTTAAATAGATTCTCTAAGGAGTATTTTATAAATATTTCATATAATTGCTTTTTTATAAAGGGATAATATAATGAATTTATTAATACCAGTAGATGATAGTGATATTGAAGAAGCGCAAATAGTTTCAATTGATGATGTACAGTACTGGTTACTTTTAGAACTTACCGAAGGTAAAGTGTTAAAATCAGAGTTTTATCAATCAAGAGAAGAGATGAGTGATTGGGTTGATGTTATTATTGTAAATAGTCAAAAAGAGTATGTATGGCCTTTTATGGAAGAGGGGATAGCTGTTTTAGTTGCTCCACTACAAAAGTCTATAGATGATATAGTAGAAGCGTATTTATTTAAAGAGCTTCATGATATAAATTAAAAAAGGAAAAAAATGTTTGGATTTAGTAAAGAGTTAAAAGAGTATGATTTATCACAAGAGGAATTAGATAAATTACAATATGCAAAATTTACAACCTCAAAAGGTATAATATGGGTAAAGCTAGCACCAGAAAATACACCTAATACAGTAGCAAATTTTGCACACTTAGCAAATGATGGTTTTTATGATGGATTAAATTTTCATAGAGTAATTGCCGGATTCATGGCA
>Ga0193964_1001122_pt1 | contig 12113 bp, 9 predicted proteins | sample FB_7_MG_FD_140323 | JGI IMG/M metagenome (GOLD analysis project Ga0193964, IMG submission 140323) | Microbial mat bacterial communities from the Broadkill River, Lewes, Delaware, United States - FB_7_MG | ecosystem: Environmental > Aquatic > Freshwater > River > Microbial mats | place: USA...
ACATAATCTAATAAATCATTTCCTGTACTTTTACTAGAATCATCCAATCCAATTTGTGCAGTAAATTTACTGTATTCTTTCCCCAAAGAATAATAAATTTGATTTTTTTGTCCTATTTTATAGCCCATACTCAGAATTGTATTTTCCGTATTAAATTCTTCTCCATTAATATGAATTCCTTCTCCAGACCATTCAGATTCGACAAAAATATCTCCGTCTTTTTTTACCATAGTCTTATTAGATATTTTATTATCAAAATTTTCAACAATTAATTTTTCTGTATCTGAATTATATGAAACATCATAATTTAATATTTTTGAAAAAGATCTAACTGGAACATATAATGAATTATTGTATAATATAGCACTTTGAACTCTATCTTCAGAATCCTTCATAGTTATCGTTTGTCCATTTAAAACAACTTTCAAATTTCTTAAAATGAAAGACCCTTGATTCGCAAAATTTACAGACCCCATTATTATCAACATTGTTAAAATACCCATTAAATAACCCTTTAATGTTTTTTTCATATGTTTACCTCCTTTTTATTTATTATATCAAAATATATAGGTAATTCTAATTGCTTAACTTGCTTTTCAATTTTATTACCAAGTATATCATTTTCATTTTTAACTCTACTTATAAAATCATCCATATTCACAAATTTATCGCAAACTATTTTACCAAAAATTAATTTTTCTAACATTTTTCTTATATATTCAATTTTATCTAAATTTCCATTTTTATTTTGCATCATAAAATTTTCTTCATACCTTAAGCATATACCCAATGAAACAATTGATTTTTCTATATTAAAACTCTCTTTTATCTCTAAATCGTCAATTTTAGTAAATAACAACTTAATTTTCTCTTCATCTGTATCAATAATTTGTTTTAGCCATCCAATTATACATCTATCTCCAATACATTTGTCCCCACAATTCAAACATAAACTATCAATCGACTTAGCTAATAATTCATTTTGAACCTTTAATTTTTCTTTAGAACTTTTAAGCCATAGAATCTGTATTTTTTCATCTTTCCAAAACAATCTAATTGCTAAACTATATAAAATTCCTCCCAATATCATAAGACCCCAAAAAATAACACTAGGAAATTTATTAGCTATTGGACTATTTACAAATTTCAATATCGCAAAAACAAAGAAAACAAAAGACGCAAGTATTTTTAATGGTATTTCAGGAACATGTTTTTCCATTTTTTTACCTATAATTATACTACAAATTCCCGCAACTATCATTGCTGATACCGAACCTATTAAAACAGCTATAGGCAGAGAACTTCCCACGGTTAATCCAATTACTGAAATTTGTGTTTTATCACCTAATTCTCCAAGAAAAAAAGCACTTGCAACAGCTATAATAGGAACATATGATTCATTTCTATCTTCTTCTTTCCTCTCTTCTCTTTTTAATGACATTACTGAAAAAACAAAAAACACAAACGCCGCTAATAATTGTAATCCTACAATATGAATTTTACTTGCCAAAAAATATGCCAATAAAACCGCTATACCATGATTTAAAAAAGAACCAATTACAATTCCAATTAATATTTTTTGAGTTTCATATTTTTTTGCAAATGTCATCGTCAGCATTTGCGTCTTATCTCCAATTTCTGCAGCAAAAACTAAAATAAATGCCTTTATCACTGTCTCTAACACATCTTAAGCCTCCTCTTATGTGTCTTAATTTTAGCAGATTATATCTTTTATTACCACTCATATAATAAATTTTAAGAATTTTATAAGAAAATAAAACTAGACTCGGTAATTTAAAATATACTCGAGTCTAGCTTAAAATCAATGCATTTCAATTTATTTTTTTACTACATTAATAAAAGTATCATGTCCATTTAAATTATAAGAATCACTTTCAACTTTTTCAAATCTAATTTCATCTGCTAATGTTTCTTTTTTAATATAACTATCAAATGTTTTAACAGATTTCATTATTTCGTCATCCCCATGTAATTGAATTAGAATTTTATCTAAAATATCAAAATCATTATTTTTTCTAAGCTGCTGAACTTTTGAAACGACTTCTCTAGCTAAGCCCTCTTCAATCAATTCAGGTGTCATTTTAGTGTCTAATATTACAAATCTATTGTTTTCCATAGAAACAGTAAATCCATCTTTTGCTTCAATATTCACCTGAATCCATTCAGGCAATACTTTGATTTTTTCACCGTCCAATTCAACTTCAACACTTTCTCCAGCTTCAAATTTTGGTGCGTATTCATTTGCATCAATTGTATTAAGTGCTTTCCCAAATAACTTAATCTTACTCCCTAATTTTGGTCCTGCAACCTTAAAGTTTGGCTTAAGTCCAAAATTCATATAACTTTGAAGATTTTTTTCAAAAACAACATTTTTTACATTTAGTTCTTCATGAATCAAATCCACCAAATCTCCCATAATAGGTTCATATTTACCATCAATAATAACATTATTAATCGGTTGTCTTACTTTTATTCTAACAGATTCTCTTGAAGCTCTACCTAATTTAACCAAATCTCTAACTAAATCCATTTTTTCTTCTAATTTATTATCTACATATTTTTCTACAAATTTAGGATACTCACTTACATGTACTGAAAATTCTTTTGTAAGTTTTTGATAAATTTCTTCCGAAATATATGGAGCCATAGGTGCAACAATTTGAGATAATCCTAATAAAACTTCATAAGTAGTTCTATAAACTGATTTTTTATCTTCCGTTAATTCAGTTTCCCAAAAACGTCTTCTAGATCTTCTAATATACCAATTCGATAAATCTTCATTAACAAATTCTTGAATCAATCTTACCGTTTTAGTTAAATCATATTTTTCCATATTGTCTAAAACATTCTTTAATAAATTTTGATATTTAGATAACAACCATCTATCCAATTCTGGTCTTTTTTCATACGGAATATCAAATTCACTTGGATCAATTCCATCTGTATTAGCATATAGGACAAAGAAATTATATACATTTTTAAATGTTCCAAAGAATTTAGATTGAACTTCTTTTAATCCATCTTCATCAAATTTTGTTGGTGTCCAAGCAGGAGATACATATAATAAATACCATCTTAAAGCATCTGCTCCATATTTATCAAATAACATAAATGGATCTACTGTATTTCCTTTAGATTTAGACATTTTTTGTCCATCTTTATCTAAAATCAAATCATTTACAAGCACTCTTTTATAAGGTGATACACCTTTTACAAAAGTCGAAATCGCAAGCAATGAATAATACCATCCTCTGGTTTGATCAATTCCCTCACAAATAAAATCTGCTGGATATAATTCATCAAATTTTTCTTTATTTTCAAATGGATAATGTTGCTGAGCAAATGGCATAGAACCAGAATCAAACCAACAATCCACAACATCCTTAACTCTTGTCATAACTTTTCCACATTTATCACATTTAAAATGAACATCATCCACATATGGACGGTGTAATTCAATATTCTCATCAATATTTTCAATAGCTTTTTCAACTAATTCTTTTCTAGATCCAACACTTTCAATGTGACCACATTCGCATTTCCATAAGTTTAATGGAGTTCCCCAATATCTACTTCTTGAAACAGCCCAGTCATTTAAATTTTCTAACCAGTTCCCAAATCTTTTTTCTCCTACATATGGTGGATACCATTCAACCTTATTATTATTTTCAATCAATTGGTCTTTTAATTTTGTCATTTCAATATACCAACTTGGTTTTGCATAATAAAGTAAAGGCGTTCCACATCTCCAACAATGAGGATAATTATGAGCCATTTTTTCTCTATGATAAAGCTTTTCTTCTGCATGTAACCACTTGATTATTTCAATATCTGTCTCTGGATCTAAGACAAATCTTCCCTTCCAAGGCGTCTCAATATATTCTCCCTTTTCACTAACTGGTTGTGCAACAGGTAAATTATATCTTTTACCTGTTTGATAATCATCTTCACCAAATGCAGGCGCAGTATGAACAATACCAGTTCCATCTTCAGTTGTAACATAGTCAGCACATGTAACAAAAAATCCTTTTCTATCAACTTCTACAAAAGGCATTAGTTGTTCATATTCTTTAAATTCTAAATCTTTCCCCAAATACGTTTCTAAAATTTCATATTCACCTTTAACTACTTTTGAAGCCAATGTTTTTTCAACATAATATATTACATTATCTTCAAGTGATTTTACCTTAATATAAGTTTCTTTTGGGTTTACAGTTAATGAAACATTTGAAGCTAATGTCCAAGGTGTAGTTGTCCAAACTAAGAAATAAGCATCTTCATCCTTTACCTTAAATTTTACAATTACAGTATTTGATTTTATTTCTTTATATCCTTGGGCTACTTCATGTGAAGCAAGTCCAGTACCACATCTTGTACAATACGGCAAAATTTTATGTCCTTCATAAATAAAGCCTTGCTTATTAAACTGATCTAAAATCCACCAAACAGTTTCAATATAATTATTATCTAATGTAATATATGGATTCTCCAAATCAATTTCATAACCCATTCTCTGAGTCATTTGTCTCCATAATCCCTCATATGAAAAAACAGATTCTCTACATTTTTTATTAAATTTTTCAATTCCATATGCTTCAATTTCAGTTTTATCGTTTAAACCAAGTTGTTTTTCAACTTCAATTTCCACAGGTAATCCATGCGTATCCCATCCAGCTTTTCTCTTAACTTTATACCCTTGCATAATTTTATATCTACAAATTGAATCTTTTAAAGTTCTAGAAATAACATGATGAATTCCTGGTTTACCATTAGCTGTAGGTGGTCCTTCAAAGAAAACAAAAGGTTTTGAATCCTCTCTATATTCTAAAGTTTTCTTTAACATATCTACTTCTTGCCAACGTTCTAGTATTTTTTTCTCATTATCATTTACAGTACCTTGTCTTAACGACTCAAAAGCCATAATAATTCCCCTTTCATTTTTATAATAATACTTCCTCTTTTATTTCAAAATTAAAAAAATCCCCTAAGATTTCTCTTAAGGGACGAATATTCGCGTTACCACCCAAATTACAGTATAACTGTCACTCATTTTTTTTAACGCATTGCGTATATATCTACATTTCGATATATCAGTTCCAAGGTGATTTTCAGTTTAATATCTAAATAGCCTTGCACCAACCGACTACTCTCTTTATTATCTATTTAACTTACTCGCCTCTTCATAACCTTTACATATTTAATTTTATGTGTATTATTCATCATAATATAAAACAATTCATATTTTGTCAAGTATTTTATTCATCATAAAGCAATGCTCTAAATCCACAACTTAAACATCTAATTTCTCTCCAAACTTTGCCTTCTTCATCCATTTCTTCATATACTTGAAGTCCCATTTTAGAACATTTTGGACATTTTTTAAGTTTATCTCCTTCAAAATCTTCTAATTTGTCAATATCGTTTCTAAAATCTTTTTGTCTCAAAGCAATCTCCTTATATTCTCGAAACTCCAGTTTTAACTGCAGCATTATAAACAGCCTCTGCAACTTTCTTTGCTACTCCTTCTTCAAAAGCCTTTGGCAATATATACTCCTTAGATAATTGCTCTTTACCCACCATATTAGCAAGCGCATATACAGCAGCAAGTTTCATTTCATCATTTATATCAGATGCTCTTGCATCAAGCGCTCCTCTAAATATTCCCGGAAAAGCTAAAACATTATTAATTTGATTTGGAAAATCACTTCTTCCCGTTCCAATAATAAATGCACCATTATCAATTGCAACATCTGGCATTATTTCTGGAACCGGATTAGCCATTGCAAAAATAATTGGATCAACATTCATTTTTCTTATCATTTCTCCATTTAAAACATCAGCTGCCGAAACTCCAATAAAAACATCTGCTCCAATTAATGCGCTTTCTAAATTTCCAGTTTTATTCCCAGCTGTTAATTCTGCAAGTTTTTCTTTATATCCTTTAACGCCTTCTCTTCCTTTTTGTATAATCCCTTTTCTATCACATATATAAATATTTTTAACACCCAAACATAATAACATCTTCATTATAGCAGAACCAGCCGCTCCTGCTCCATTTATTACAACATCAATTTTAGATATTTCCTTATTTGATAGTTTTAAAGCATTTAGTACCGCTGCCGATACTACAATTGCAGTTCCATGTTGATCATCATGAAATACCGGAATATCTAATTTTTGTCTTAATTTCTCTTCAATTTCAATACATCTAGGTGCAGAAATATCCTCCAAATTAATTCCACCAAAAGTAGGTGCCAAATAAGTAACTGTTTTTATTATTTCATCCACTTCCTGTGTATCCAAACATATAGGAAATGCATCTACATTGGCAAATGATTTAAATAGCAAAGCTTTTCCTTCCATAACTGGCATTGCAGCCTCTGGTCCAATATTACCAAGTCCTAAGACCGCACTTCCATCTGATACAACTGCTACTGTATTACCTTTTATTGTATATTTATAAACATCATCTTTATTTTGATTTATTTTTCTACAAGGTTCAGCCACTCCCGGAGTATATGCTATTGACAAATCCTCTTTATTTTCTACTCTAACCTTTGATTCAACTGATAACTTTCCTTTTAATTTTCTATGAATTTTTAAACTTTCCTTATTGTAATCCATCTTTTTCGCCTCACTCGCTAACATAATTTTTTTTCTTCGTTGCTACTTCAACATTAATTCGTTTACTTCGAATTTTAACACCCTTCATGCTCTTTAATATTTCCTTAGCATGTTTTTTTGGTACTTCCACAAATGTATATTTATCATATATATCAATATTGCCTATAAGATTGCCTTTTAATTCAGTTTCACCAGTTATAGCACCTACCACATCGCCAGCTCTAACTTGGTCCTGTTTTCCTGCATTAATAAACAATCTTGCCATTCCAACATCTGCACCTGTATTTGCTATGCTATCATCAATTTTTTCTTCATTCCCTTGTTTTTCCATGCAATCCTTTAATAGAAATGATGCTAAATCCAAAATAGATATCGATCTTGCTAAATTTTGATTAATTATTTGTCTATATTTTTCTAATGGTTCATCTTTAATTTTTTTCGACATCTTACCAAGTAAAATTCGTCCCTTAACCATATCTATATCTTCATTAGTAGGAACTCTTTCTCTAAGTATTTCAGATTTTGTAAATTTAGAAATACTTCTAATTCTATGATATTCATCTGGTGTTACAAAACTAATAGCAATTCCTTCTCTTCCAGCTCTTCCTGTTCTTCCTATTCTATGAACATAGTTCTCATCATCTTGAGGAATATCAAAATTAACTATTAAATCAACATCTTCAATATCTAACCCTCTTGCCGCTACATCCGTCGCTATAAGTAAATCAACAACTTGATTTCTAAATTTACTCAATATATAAGTTCTTTGCGACTGTTGTAAATCTCCATGTAACCTATCTGCCATATATCCTCTTAGCTGCATAGAATTTGCAACATCATTAACCTTCTTTTTTGTATTACAAAAAACAATTGTTTGCTTAGGATTGTAAATATCAATTAATCTCGATAATACTTTAATTTTTTCTCTAGATTGCATTTCCATATAATATTGCTGAATATTAGGGACTGTTATCTGTCTTTGTTCAACCTTTAAAATTTCTGGAAATCTCATTTGGCTTTTCGCTAATTGTTTAATTCCTTTGGGCATAGTAGCCGAAAACATCAAAGTTTGATCTCTTTTCTCAGTATGCTTTAATATAAGCTCAATATCTTCTCTAAAGCCCATATTCAGCATTTCATCCGCTTCATCTAAAACAACCATTTGAATTTTTGTTGTTTCAAAAGATTCTCTTCTTATATGATCTAATATTCTTCCTGGTGTAGCAATTATTATTTGAACTCCCATTTGAAAAGATTTCAATTGTCTATCTATATGTTGCCCACCATAAACTGGAAGGACTTTAACTCCATCCATAAATTTAGCTAGTTTATCAAATTCTTGCGATACTTGTATAGCCAATTCCCTAGTAGGACATAATATTAACGCTTGCGGATTTAACGCTTTACTATCAATTTGATTTAATACAGGCAGTGCAAATGCTAATGTTTTTCCTGTACCAGTTTGAGCTTGCCCAAACAAATCATTTCCTTCTAATGCTATTGGAAGTGCTTTTCTTTGAATTGGAGTCATACTTTCAAATCCTAAAGATTTTATCGCTTCCATTATTTCATTCTTTAATCCTAGTTTTTCAAACCCTTTTTTATTTATCATATTATACCTCTATATTTAAATTTATTCTTTATATGACAAACCCTAAACCTTTATGTTATACTATCATAGAATTTAGAAATTTGCATAAATATTACATTGATAAATTAATTTTAATACTAACTTTACTTGATTTTTTTATTGAATTTAATTATTAATAAATAATAGTAATTAAATTCAATAAATAAACAACTTATCTATCACTAATTTTATGTGAATTTCAACTATATTAGGAGTTGATAAAATGAAAATTTATAGCGCTTGGAAAAGTTGTCTAGAAAACATTCAAACCCAAGAAGATTATAAATCCTTTTGGGACAATTATTTAAAGGAAGAGCAAAAAATTTATGAATCAATCTTGGAAACTAAAAATCCTATTGTATCCGGTTCAATTGATGAATTAAGCAAAACTTTTAACGTTGAACCTATTGTTTTTGCAGGATTTTTAGATGGTATTAACACTTCTTTAAAAGAAGAAATTGATTTAGAAAATTTAGAAGACACCGACTCTATTTCAATTGAAATAGTATATAAAAAATTATTTTTCAATATGCTTGATGCAAAAGCTAAATGGTTATATACTCTTGAAATTTGGAATTCTATTCTTACACAAGAAGAACAAAAGGAAATAAAAAAAGAATATAAATCAAGCAAAACTTTTGTTAATACAAATAAAGTAGGTCGAAATGAGCCATGTCCTTGTGGGAGTGGTAAAAAATATAAAAAATGTTGTGGGAAAAACAACTAGTTTTTTTAACTTTTAACCAACATCTATAAAAGTTATACTTATATTTAATAAGTATAACTTTTATATTTCTTTAATTTCAAACATTTTTTCAAATTCTAATCCATTTATTAGTTTATCAAAATCTTTAAGTTCAGTCTCTCTCATTTCCATTATTTTGCATAATCCCGCCACCTGTCTTTCTATTTTCAATTCATATTTATCAAGCACCAAAAGTGCGGCTAATATTTTTTCTTTTGCTTTAGAAGTGACAGGAATAGAATTTAGTGATTTCCCTTTGTAAATCGATGTATCTGTTGCATATATTATTCCATCTTCATTTAGAGGCATTACAACTCGTCTAACACCATCTTTTAATATTCTATTTATTCCATTTCTTAAATCTTGATAATTTTTAATTTTTATACCTAACAAGACTTCCGCTTCTACTTTTCTTAAAACAATTGTATCAAATTTTTTTATTAATGGTCTAAACTGTACACTTTTTTCAGCAATAGACATATTAAATAAAATTGGAGTTTTTTTTGATTTAATATTACAAATACATTCTACTGTATCGAAATTTAGTCTCGCATCCAAAACCAATTTATTTGCATTTATAATTGCACCTTTATTTTTCCTTATATAACCTTCAGTAATTCCATTTATTAAATCCATTTGTGACACTTGTATTTCCATATGACCATTTTCATCTACTACTGAAAGTTTCATACAACTTCCAACGTTTCCATCTTCATAAGACAACGCAAAGTCTATTCCTCTTTCTTTCAAATCTTTTTTCATCTTTTTCCCATTGACATCTCCAGCAAATGCACTCAAAAGTCTCACTTCTTCACCTAATTCATTTGCATATACAGCCGTGTTTCTTCCAGTCCCACCCAATTCAATTTCTACAAACCCTATATTTTCTTCATATAATCTCAAATTATCCTTAGGTCTAGCAACAATATTCACATAACTGTTTCCTATAATCAAACAATACTTAGGACTATTTAATATATATCCCTTCCCCTTTATAAATCCTTTTTTCATCAATTGACTTATATAACTCGCTACAGAGGCTCTTTCAACTCCTAATTTTTCAGCAAGTGCTTTTTGAGATATCAATGGATCCTCTCTAAGCAATTTTAATATTTCTTCTTCTCTTCTAGTCATGCAATCCCCACTTTTGTTTGTTTTTAAACTTTTGTTATGATTTTATTACTATTTTCTATTTTTGTCTAGCCTATTTCAACATATTTTTAAAATTTCTTTATGCAAGCAATTTTTCATTTGAAATTTTTCTACCTTTTTTTATTTTAAAATGAAATTTTTACTTCATTTTTTCAACTCTTCTGATATAATATATTTATGAAAACAATTTAAGGAGGTTAAATATGCATAAAGTATATATGTTTCACGACCAATTAGATAATAGCCAAAGTATCAAATGTGCAATTTTTGATGACGAAGATTTATTACTAGAATCTCAAGAATACGAATTGCCTCTTGAAGATCCGATTCAAGCAGAATTTGAAGCATTAGATTCAATAATTGATAGAGAAATTATATTAGGCAATAGTGATATTCAAATACTATTTAGAGATGAAAAATTATACAAAAATTTAATGCTTTCAGAAACAACTGATTTAGAGGCGTTAAAAGAAAGAAAAGACGAGCTCCTAAGCAAAATTGAAACACTTGGCGTTAATGTAAATTATCAAAAAATATCTGGCAATTATGATGCAATATTTGATTGGGCTAGTCATATTTCTAAAATAAAATAAATTATTTAATAAAAAACAGACTTCGAACAATTTGAGGAGATTGCATAAATGCAATAAATTGTTCTAGTCTGTTTCTTGTTTATTTTTTTGAGAATTGCTTCTCTATATTAATACCTTCTATTTATCAAACTTCTCAGTTCTTAAAACCTTAACTATTGATACCATAGCAAATAGCATTACAAATGCAAACGGGAATGCAGCAACAATTGACGCCGTTTGAAGCATTTTCAACCCACCTGCTAGCATAAGTGATAATGCAAGCGCCGACTGAATAGATCCCCATATTAATTTACGTTTTGTTGTTGGATTTAAATCTCCATTAGATGACATCATACCTAAAACAAAAGTTGCTGAATCAGCTGAAGTAACAAAGAAAGTACATAATAACAATACTGCCACAAAAGAAATTATTGATCCTAATGGATATTGCTGCATTACAACAAATAAAGCCGTTTCAGTTTTTTCTATTGCTCTTGCTGCAACCTCTGGTCCTTTAAAAATACCCATTGTTCCAAATGTAGCAAACCATAAAAATGACGCTAATGTTGGAGCCGCTAAAACACCAAAAATAAATTCTCTTATTGTACGTCCCTTTGATATTCTTGCAATAAAAGTTCCTACAAATGGTGCCCATGCAATCCACCATGCCCAATAAAATACTGTCCAACTACCATACCATGGATCTTTTCCAAATGGATTTATATCCAAAACTAAATCTTTTGCATATGAAACAATACCACTACCTAAATTAGTAAAAATCAATAATGTAGGTCCAATAATAATTGAAAGAATTAATAAAACACCGGCTATCGAAACATTTAAATTCGATAAAAATTTAATGCCTTTATCTAATCCCGTTACTGCTGATAACATAAATAGAATAGTTACAATTACAACTATTAAAATTTGAACTCCTGCAACTTCTGGTACTCCAAATAAGAAATTAAGACCACTATTAATCTGTAATGTTCCCAAACCTAATGAAGTAGCAACTCCTGCAACCGTAGCAAAAATAGTTAAAATATCTATTGTCTTTCCTAGCCATCCATTAGCTCTTTCTTCACCAATTAATGGAATAAAAATACTACTAATAAGTCCAGGTTTACCTTTTCTAAATTGCATATATGCAAGTGCTAATGCAAGTACAGAATAATTAGCCCATGGATGTAATCCCCAGTGCATAAATGATTTCATCATTGAAAAATTAGCTGCTGCTTGTGTCCCGCCTTCCATTCCTAGTGGCGCAACATAATGATTAAGTGGCTCCGCAACTCCCCAGAAAACTAATCCAATTCCCATACCAGCTGAGAAAAGCATTGCAAACCATGAAACAAAACCATAATCAGGT
>Ga0193964_1001126_pt1 | contig 12086 bp, 10 predicted proteins | sample FB_7_MG_FD_140323 | JGI IMG/M metagenome (GOLD analysis project Ga0193964, IMG submission 140323) | Microbial mat bacterial communities from the Broadkill River, Lewes, Delaware, United States - FB_7_MG | ecosystem: Environmental > Aquatic > Freshwater > River > Microbial mats | place: USA...
ACGATGTCCGGTAGGCGCATCATTGATGGTAGGCCTAACATAACCGTTTCAGCTTCTAGACCACCAACACCAATTGCGATAACACCTAGTGCATCAACGTGAGGTGTATGAGAGTCAGTACCGACACAAGTATCTGGGTAAGCAACACCGTCACGCGCCTGAATAACTGGAGACATCTTCTCCAAGTTAATCTGGTGCATGATGCCGTTACCGGCAGGGATCACATCTACGTTATCGAACGCAGTTTTACACCACTCGATAAAATGGAAACGGTCTTCGTTACGACGATCTTCAATCGCACGGTTTTTATCGAATGCATCTGGATCAAATCCTGGCGCTTCAACCGCTAACGAATGGTCAACGATCAACTGCGTAGGAACAACAGGGTTCACTTTCGCAGGATCACCACCTTGATCAGCAATCGCATCACGTAGGCCCGCAAGGTCAACTAGCGCTGTCTGACCTAGGATGTCATGACAAACAACACGCGCTGGGTACCAAGGAAAATCCAGCTCACGCTTAAATTCAATAAGCTGTTTCAGCGAATCAGTTAACGCTTCTGGCTCACAACGACGTACAAGCTGTTCAGCTAATACGCGAGAGGTATAAGGTAGTTTTGCATAAGAACCAGGCTGAATATCTTCGATCGCAGCACGCGTATCGAAGTAATCCAGTTCTGAGCCTGGTAATGATTTGCGGTATTCAGTATTCATTGCGTCTGAACTCCATTGAGTATGGTTCAGATAGGCGAGGCAGGCGTGTTAATAAAAACCGAAGCCCACTCCCCTTTTCTAAAGCAAAATTAGTTATCACCAAACAGATGTCTGCTGGCAGATCAAAACAGTAAGGGCTGAAAAATCAGCCCTTACTTGATCGATTAGTCACGATCTTCGATAGCAACCCAATCAGCAGTCTCTGGGCCGGTGTAATCAGCACTTGGACGGATGATACGGTTGTTAGCGCGCTGTTCCATTACATGTGCAGTCCAACCGGCAACACGTGAACAAACAAAGATTGGCGTAAACAACTTAGTTGGGATGCCCATAAAGTTATAAGCAGAAGCGTGGAAGAAATCAGCGTTACAGAAAAGTTTCTTCTCGCGCCACATCACGGCTTCAACACGTTCTGACACTGAATATAGGTGAGTGTCACCTACCTGCTTAGATAACTTCTCAGACCACTCTTTGATAATCGCATTACGTGGATCAGACTCACGATAGATTGCGTGACCAAAGCCCATGATCTTATCTTTACGCTCAAGCATGCCCATGATGGCTGCTTCAGCTTCATCAGCTGATTTCCACTGTTCAATCATATCCATCGCAGCTTCGTTCGCGCCACCATGAAGTGGTCCACGAAGCGAGCCGATCGCTGCCGTTACACAGCTGTGAATATCAGACAATGTAGAAGCACATACACGTGCAGTGAACGTTGAAGCATTAAATTCATGCTCGGCATAAAGGATTAATGAAGCATGCATAACTTCAACATGAAGCGCTTCAGGTTTCTTATCATGCAATGTCCATAGGAACTGCTCAGCGATAGAATCTGCATCCGTTTCTACTTCGATACGCTTGCCATTATGGCTAAAGTTATACCAGTAGTTAATGATACCTGGGAATGCGGCAAGCATGCGGTCGATATGATCATGCTGCTCAGAGAAATCTTGCTCTGTTTCTAGGTTACCTAGCATAGAGCAACCCGTACGCATAACATCCATTGGGTGCGCATCAGCAGGCACTTGCTCAAGAACCACTTTAAGTGCTTCAGGGATTGCACGCATACCTTTTAACTTAGCTTTGTATGCATCAAGCTCAGCTTGGTTAGGTAGCTTTCCATAAAGTAGCAGATATGCAACTTCTTCAAACTGAGCTTTGTCAGCTAGTTCTTTAATATCATAGCCACGGTAGGTCAGGCCTGAACCTGTTTTACCTACAGTGCACAGTGCGGTTTCACCTGCGGATTGTCCTCGAAGACCAGCTCCGCTCAGTTTCTTATCTACCATAATGTGCTCCTGTTATATCTTGGCAGGCTCTAGCGGCCTGCTCGTTATCTGTTGTTAATGTCGTTCTAACGATCGAGTTCGCTAAACTTACTTATTTTTACCTTCAGCAAACAAACCATCTAGCTTCTGCTCGAAATCGTGATAGTTCAAGAAATCGTAAAGTTCCATACGCGTCTGCATAGTATCGACAACCGCTTTCTGGTCACCGTCACGTAGTAATGCTTCATATACATTCAGCGCTGCTTTGTTTGCGGCACGGAACGCTGATAGCGGATATAGCACCATCGTTGCACCGTTCTCAGCAAGCTCAGAAGTATTAAATAATGGCGTAGCACCAAACTCAGTGATGTTCGCAAGCAGGTGTGCACCATTGATGCCATCAGAGAATGCTTTATAGTCGTCTAACGTGTGTACAGCTTCTGCGAAGATACCATCAGCACCCGCTTCAAGACATGCTTGTGCACGTTCAACGGCTGCATTTAAGCCTTCCATCTGGAATGCGTCTGTACGTGCCATAACAAAGAAATCATCATCTGTTTTGGCATCAACAGCCGCTTTTACGCGATCAACCATCTCTTCAAGAGAAACGATCTCTTTGTTAGGACGGTGGCCACAACGTTTCTGTGCAACCTGATCTTCAATATGAACCGCTGCTGCACCGGCTTTAGTCATCTCTTTAACGGTACGTGCGATGTTAAATGCACCACCCCAACCCGTATCGATGTCAACCATCAATGGCGTTTCAACGGCACTCGTAATACGGGTTACGTCAGCTAGAACATCATTCATAGATGTCATACCTAGATCAGGTAGACCGTATGAATGGTTAGCAACGCCACCACCAGATAGGTAAATCGCTTTATGGCCTACACGCTCAGCCATCATAGCGTGGTATGCGTTTGTAGTACCTACTATTTGTAGCGGGCTTGTTTCAGCTAGTGCTTTACGAAAACGTGCACCTGCAGATAGGTTGTTAGACATTGTTATTCACCTCTGGTTTCGGTCGCTGCGTTCAGCTTCTCTTCCACATTTCTGCGGGCTGCCCCAATATGTCGGCGCATGAGCATCTCCGCTAATTCAGGATCACGTGACTCTATGGCGTCTATGATCTGGCGGTGCTCCTTTAATGCGCGTTTAGGCCTGGAGCTTGAGACACTGAACTGATATCGATACATTCGTACTAAGTGATAAAGATCACCACCGAGAAACTCCAACAGCTTTGCATTCTTGCTGCCGTAGACAATCCGGTAATGGAAATCGAGATCACCCTCTTTTTGAAAATAGGAGCGCCCATCAAGTTGATCGATGCTCTGTTCATGTTCATTGAGAAGATCACGCAGACTATCGATCTCGGCTTGTGGCATAAACTCTGCCGCTAAACGGCATGCCATACCTTCGAGTGCTTCCCTGACACGATAGATTTCGATCAACTCTTTTGCCGACAACTTTACAACCCGGGCACCAACATGAGGCTTACGTTCCACCAGCCTTAAGGCTTCAAGTTTCCGCATTGCTTCGCGTAAAGGACCACGACTGATGCCGTAAGTCCTTGCAAGCTCAGGCTCACTAATTTTTTGGCCTGGGGGTATGTCCCCCACAACAATCGCGGTGACGATTTGCTCACAAACACGATCTGCCAAGGTGCGCGATTCAGATTCAAACGCTTTGTTATCTGTAATTTCTGTCATAACAACCATCAAATTGTAGATTGTCGACAATCTCGAACTAAACCCACGATACTATTGCTAAATAGTGCAGTCAACTCGAAAATGTCTAAATATTGTCAACACAATACAAAAGTTTAAGGGTTTTACCTTATTCCTTTTATATTTCTAATTATCCAAATACCGATCCATCTCTGTATTCATAATGCGTGCTATCTGCCGCGGCTTTTGAAACGGCAGGGAGTGATCTGTTCCGGTCATCAAAAAGTAATGCCAATTCGGTAATCGTTCGGCCAGCTCCCGTTGGTATTGATGCATAAGCTCTACGCTGTTGCCACCAATAAAGCTGGTAACATCCCCTTGCGCAGCAACTAAAGCATCACGATCCAGCTCTTTAATAGCCGAAGTCACACAATCTAATGCGTTTGCAAAACCTATCGGCCGCTGCCCTAAGCGATCGACGGTTAAGCGCTCTACTTGTGGTGAGACCTTACGATTCGGAGAGATTGCATCAAGAAAATTAACGATACCTTGTTGTCGGTCTTCACCACCGCGCAGAAAAACGGCGGCTTGGGAAAGATCTTTGCGCAGATCAATCGTTGTCTCCCAACAAGGCCTATCCAGTACAGCAGACTCCAGTAAAAACTGTTTTCCAATACGATCAGCATGCTGCTGCTTAAAAAGAAGGGCTACCAGCCCTCCCATGGAATAACCGCCTAGATCAAACTCCCACCAGCCCAGATAATCGACCAAGGCATTAATATCAGCAACGAGCTCTTGGGCACGATAAGGGTGATCAACTTTATCAGGGTAGTGGGTCTCCCCCATCCCCCGTTGGTCAGGCACAAGCACTTCGGACCAATGCGTTAAAAAAGCAACGATATGCTCCCAAGTATCTACACCCGCAACCCCCGCGCCATGCAAAAGAACAAGTCTACGCTTACTTTTAATAGCAGGATTACGGTAGATACGATAAACAATATGCTGGTCCGGCAGATGGAACTCATTTCGCTCAAGTGTAAAAGGGTGCTTCATTTACCTAACGATCTCTTTTCAAAACATACATATAAAGAACAACGATCTATCATCGTAGAAACATTCTAGCCCAATACTGACTGATCATTCAGGCTTTTGTCGACAATCTTTGGTATCAGGTCAATAAATGTGAGTCTTGATAGACAGCCCTTCTAGGGTTACTTACAATCAGCCTTTATTCTTTTACAACTTTAGTTAAGCAAATTCATTGATTACTCAACGCTCGCTCCCTTATCGAATCGATAGCCAATCTTATTTCGAAAAGATTCGCCACTTAGGCCACGCCGTTTATCTAGATAGTGGGCGCCCTAAATGCCCTTGGGGCAGATACGATATTATCTCTGCTGCTCCGATTGAGGCACTAGAACTCAATGCTGAAGATGTCGATGCTTTTAAGCAGCTGGACGCGTTGTATGAAAAATATCGTACTGATATAGCACAGAATGAAGAGATTCCATTTCAGGGTGGGATTATTGGTCATTTTGCTTATGATTTAGGCCGATCACTTGAGCAACTGCCTACTTTAGCTGCTGACTTCTCCACACTTCCCGATATGCGTGTTGGGATGTACCTTTGGGCCATTGTCACAGACCATGAAAAGCAAACATCTACGCTGATTGCTGACGCTCGAACGGAACTTGAGACATTAAACTCAATTGAAGCATTGTTGACAGCAGACACTGACGCCACGGATCAAACATCACCCTTTGCGCTAGCGCGTCGCTTTAGCGCAAATATGGATGCAAACAGCTATCAGGAAAAGCTCAATCAAGTTGATGAATACATCCACTCAGGTGATTGCTACCAAGTTAATTTTGCTCAGCGGTTTGATAGTCAATATAAAGGTGACCCTTGGGAGGCATACAAAGCCCTAAGAGAGGTTGCGCCAACCCCCTATTCCGCTTTCCTAGATTCAGGAACTGACCAAATTCTATCGCTTTCTCCTGAGCAGTTTCTAGAATCGAAAATGCAACGTGTTACGACCAAACCGATTAAAGGTACACGTCCAAGGTCTTCTGATCCGATAAAGGATGCTCAACTCAAGCAAGAGTTGAGTGATTCGCTAAAGGACCGAGCAGAAAACTTGATGATTGTTGACCTGCTTCGCAACGACCTCAGTAAAGTCTGTACTTACAATAGTGTTGAGGTTCCGAAACTATTTAATATAGAAAGCTATGCCAACGTACATCACAAAGTAAGTACGGTTACAGGGACACTCGACCCTAAACACTCTCCTATCTCTCTGATAGCAGAATGTTTTCCCGGTGGCTCAATTACCGGAGCACCGAAAATCCGCGCCATGGAGATTATTGAAGAGTTAGAGCCGCACCGTCGCTCCATCTACTGTGGTTCCATAGGATATATCAGTCTATGCGGCAGAATGGACACGAGCATCACCATTCGCACCCTACTTTGCCAAGATAATGATATCTTCTGCTGGGCAGGGGGAGGCATTGTCGCGGATTCAATCAATGAAATGGAGTACGAAGAGACCTTCGATAAGGTAAATAACTTGCTTCACTGCTTAGAAACAACTATCCCTAAAGAGTCTTAATTTAAAAAGCTGTAAGGTCACGATGGCAAAAAACAAAACCTTAAGTAAAGAAAACGCTTTGGCGATACTTGAAAAGGTCGCGCTTTTCGACGATTTAAGTCGTGCGGATAAAAACTTACTTGCTGAATTCCATTGGTGCTTTGTCACTTATAACTCCGGTGACTTCTTAACGGATGAAGGCTCACTGGATAAACGTTTTTTTATCTTGTTAAGCGGCGGGGCTAATGTCCTTAAAGGCCAACAAGAGCAGTTACTCACACAGCTAAAGCCCGGAGAGATTATTGGTGAAATTTCATTTCTTACCAATGAACCCCGAACCGCCAGTGTCATTGCAAACACGAGCAGTTCCGCGCTTGTTATCGATCAGAACCTTCTAGATAACCTCCCGATAGAAGTAAGGGAGCGACTGAAAGACCAGATCATATTACGCATGGCACAACGCCTAAACCGCATGAATAACCGCTTCGCTTTAGGACACCTATAAGAATTGGCTAAGCTCATTTAAAAAATCACCTATACTGGAATAAGTATTCTTCTATAGGTAACGCTATGCTATCGATAAAAAACCTTGGTATGGCTTTGTGCGTTTTTATGCTTACACCACAGAGCCAAGCACAGCACCCCGAGCCCCTACACAGCGAACTTGTGACCTCGAAAGAGGTTATTTGGGGGCGAACCGACTTTGCTCCCTACTTTATTCTTAAAGGCGCTTACCAAAACAAAGGCATCAGCGATCAGGTCACCCTCTATTTCTCAAAGAACATTGAAGGCTTCGAACACCATAGTGTAGCCATGAGTTTAAAAAGGATGCTCAAAAACGCACGCTCGGGCGTTGCTATCTGCCATGTAGCCCTGTTAAAAAATCCTGAGCGAGAAGCATTCATCGACTACAGCATTCCCATTATGCGCAGCTATCCAAATGGCATCATCACAACCGTTACAGGCTTGTACAAATTGGGACTCACTCCCGACAATATAAGGCCCATTCAATTAACCGATCTATTAGACAAAAACTTGACCATCAGTGTCCATGACGGTCGTTCATACTCGCCTTACATCGATAAAATAATTAAACAAGAGCAACACAAAGCAAACTCTATCTTCCAGATTAAGACTGGACTGAAGGAACATGAACGATTAGTCCAAATGATTACCAACAACCGTATTGATGGCCTTATCGCTCGCCCTGAAGAAGTTCAATTTATTAATATTGAGCAAAAGCTCGAAGAAACACTCTATTTTGTAGAAATACAGGATAGTAGCAGTACTGACATTTCGTACGTTGGATGTAGTAAAGGCGATTGGAACAAAGCCTTGCTAATCAAGATCAATCAGCTGATTGAACAAGATAAAGATTTAAGCAAAACAATTAATGACACGCATAAAGCTTGGCTACCGACACACATGCACGATAGCCATATTTTAAAATAGAGAAGTTCCCTTACTAGGGGCGATTAACAAACCTGCCTTATTCAGCATTCGAGGCATCATTTTCGTTAATCAGATCAGCAATAGAGTGTAATGTCATATCAACGCTTGAAGGAAAAACATCCTCTAGCTTAAGCGATATCCGATCAAACATATCCTGCAGATCCAAAAACGCATCGACTACGTTCGGATCAAAATGACTGCCCCGACCGCTAGAGATCACCTTCGTAACATAGTCGTGATCCATCGCATTTTTATAAGGACGGCGAGAGATCATCGCATCATAGACATCAGCAACCGCCATCAAACGCGCAACCAGTGGAATCTGTTTACCCTGCAAACCTTGCGGATAACCTTCACCATCCCAGCGTTCATGGTGACTCAATGTCACTTGCTGAGCAATTTTAAGGAATTTAACAGCGCGACTACTTGATTCTCGCTCGAGCAGTTGCTGAGCGGAGTGCACTGCCTGAAATCCTAAGTGAGTATGAGTTTTCATGATCTCATACTCTTCTGGACTCAACTCCCCAGGCTTTTGCAAGATACTGTCAGGAATACCCACCTTACCAATATCATGCAAAGCGGATGTTTTGTAGAACAGCTCAATTGTCTCTGAATCTAGCTCTTCTCTATATTCTGGGCTTTTTCGTAAATGCTCCGCCAACGCTTTAACGTAATGCTGCGTACGTAATATGTGATTACCCGTTGAATGATCTCGAACACGTGCAATCGTCGCTAAACACAGAATAGCCGCATCCTGAACTGCTAGTAACTCCTTTGTTTCAACAAACTCACTCGCTTTTTCATCGGGTATATCACAGCCACTGTTTGTTACATTCGCCGCAAAATCTTTCTTCAAATTCGCGAGGCTAATATGGGTTTTACACTTTGAGTTGATCACTGATTCAATAAAAGGCGGCGCCAAGTAATCCGAACACCCTGCAGAGATCGCATACTCTCTAAGGTCTAAATCTCTATCCGTCCAAACTAAAAAAACAGGTACGCCTGCATTTTCATGGCGTGCTATTTCATTCACTAACGCCTCGCGCTCCAGCAGCTGAGTTTGCGCATAATCTAAAATGACAATCTGCGCAGTTATACAGGAAGCGACATTAAAATGAGGAACACGATCAAACGTAAACTCCCCGCCCAAAAAGCAGGCCAAGCGGTCGGTAAGTATTGAGCAAGATGTGACTAGCTGTGCCAATGGCATATGATTTGTACCCTAATTCCATGGGAATTATAAAAATAGCGAAACAAAGAACTTACTGCAAAGGTAAAACTTGACCTGCAACAGCTAGACAAGGAAAACCCTGATTAAAAAGTGACGACATCACCTATTTATCAGGGTTTCGAAGAGAGAGGAATTAAAGGCTTAAGTTACGGTTACTTGCCTTCAAGAACTCTTTCTTTAGATCTTCAAACGTATGTACTGCTGGGAACTGTGGGAACTCAGCAATGACATTATCAGGCGCATGAAACAAGATACCTGCCTCAGCCTGCTTTAACATAGTCGTATCGTTATAAGAATCACCCGCTGAAATCACGCGGTAGTTCAACAGCTGGAAAGCTCGTACTGACTGACGTTTAGGATCTTTCTGACGCAATGTGTAATCAGTAATACGACCCTCGTCATTCACTTCCAACTTATGACATAGCAGTGTTGGAAAGCCCAACTGACGCATCAGCGGCTGAGAGAATTCATAAAACGTATCAGACAGAATCACAACCTGAAAACGTTCACGCAACCAGTTAATAAACTCTACAGCACCCTCTAAAGGCGCTAGCTTACTAATCGTTTCTTGAATCTGCGGTAACGTAAGACCATTCTCATCAAGAATACGCAGGCGCTGCTGCATTAGTTCGTCATAATCAGGAATATCACGGGTAGTCGCTTTCAGTTCTTCTATACCCGTTTCTTCAGCAAAAGCGATCCAGATTTCAGGGATCAGTACCCCTTCAAGGTCAAGGCAAGCGAGTTCCACGTGTGACTCCTAGTAATTTATTTGGTGTGCTTATTATATTTACTGGCGGTTGTTTAATACCAATAATGTTTGCGCGCCAATTTACCTTCAATCGCCCAGCCTTGCAAGAAGACGTTAAGCGGAAATAGCCGCCCTTTCCTTCTCAACTTTCTCCATAATAAAACTGATAAACAATCGCACCTTAGCGGGTAGGTACTGCCGATGGGGATAGAGTAGCTGAACATTTCGTCCCTGTGGCTGCCATTGCGGGAGCACCGTCACCATATGCCCTAGTGTTAGTGACTCACCCACCACATAATCCGGCAAATTTGCTATACCTAAGCCAGCTTCCACCGCTGCTGCTGCAGCGCTTAACTCATCTACCCTAAACCGAGGCTCTGCACTAAAACTATGCATTGCGCCGGTGGTATCTAGAAAATTCCAACTGGGTGAACTTCTCGACATAATCAGCGGGTAATCTCTTAACGCCTCTAAACTTTCAGGATGACCTTTTTGCAAAATCAGTTCACGACTGGCACAAAGAGAAAAACGAGAGGTAAACAGAGGTCGAGAAACCCAGTCAGCAATTTTGATCTCACCAATACGAAACGCAATATCAACCCCCTCAGCTTTGAGATCAATATTACGGTTCACCAACATGAGATCTAAATGAATCCCAGGATATAGCTCCATAAACTCAAAAAACCAACTGTTTAAGAGTGTATTGGCTAAACTCACGGGGGCCGTCACACGGATCTCGCCACTAGGAGATGTCAGCTCACCATCCAATACCTGAGTCGCCTGAACCAATTCAGAGTAAAGCGGCTGGCAGCGACGGTAAAACAGTGTTCCCGCTTCCGTTAATGCTAACTTGCGCGCACTTCTATACAACAGCTGATAACCCAGCTGCTCTTCCAACTGCTGCACACGTCGACTGAGGGTCGAGGTTGGCATACCTAAGCTTTCAGCCGCCTTGGTGTAACTACCATGCTCGATAACCGATACAAATAGAAAAAGGTTCTGGTAATCCATAATGATCCCATATATAGGATTTAACATCTCAATATTAGCTCTAAATTTAATATACGAGATCTACTAAAATCAACTGTCATTATTGATAATCATTGAGAGCCCTATGGATACTTTATCTTTACCTAGCGATAAGTTACTCAGCCATCAAATTCGCTTTCAAGATAATGGTGGCCAGATCTGGCTAGATGAACAACGCGTTCTACTTCTGCAATTGACCGCTCTCGCAGAGTTCCGTAAAGAGCAGATAGAGACGGTTGGTCAAGAGCGCGCAAAAGGTTTCTTTATGCGGCTAGGCTATAGCCTAGGCAAAAAAGACGCCCAACTCGCGCTGCGCTTAAGTGAATCCAATGACCCACTTGATTTGATTCGGACAGGGTTTGGACTTCACTCCCTAAAAGGCTTAGTGCGCGTTGATGAACAAAGTTTAGAGATAGACCAAAAGAAAGATCACTTCTACGCCGAATTTCTCATGCATGATTCCTATGAAGCAGAAATGTTTCGTAACGAACTAGGGATGCTAGACGAACCTGTGTGTTGGAGTTTGATCGGGCATGCCAGCGCTTTTACTTCTGCCATACTTGGGCAAGAGATTCTGTTTAAAGAGATCACCTGCAAAGGCTGCGGTGACAGCAACTGCCTCTTAGTCGGAAAGCCTGCAAGCCAATGGGATGATGCATCCAGCTACCGTGATTACTTTAGCCGCACTCCTATTATTGAGGAGCTGTATGAGCTGCAATCACAAATATCCGTATTGCGTCACAAGGTAGACCATGAATCGACCTTAGGTAACTTTCGCGGTCAATCCTCTGAATTTCGGAACGTCTGCAAGCTCGCTAACAGAGCCGCAGAAGCCAGCGTAACCGTCTTGCTTCTGGGAGAAACCGGCGTAGGTAAAGAGTTAGTTGCACGCGGCATTCACGATGCAAGTGAGCGTAAAGAGAACAGTTTTGTCGCCGTCAACTGCGCGGCGATCCCTCCCGATCTCATTGAATCAGAGCTCTTCGGAGTAGAAAAAGGCGCCTTCACCGGAGCCACACAGTCTCGCGAAGGGCGTTTTGAGCGCGCCAGCGGCGGAACAATTTTTCTCGATGAAGTGATTGAATTATCCCCACGTGCGCAAGCAGCGCTACTGCGTGTACTGCAAGAGGGTGAACTGGAACGCGTTGGCGATAACCAGACGCGCCAAATTGATATTCGTGTCGTCGCAGCAACAAACGAATCACTTGAAAATGCGGTTCGCGAAGGGCGTTTCCGCGCAGATCTCTATTACCGGCTTAACGTATATCCAATCCACATTCCCGCCCTCCGCGATCGTCGTGATGATATCCCCATGCTTATCGACCATTTCTTGCAGAAATATCACGCTTATTACAATAAACGTACCGCAGGCTTATCAGGTTTAG
>Ga0193964_1001133_pt1 | contig 12050 bp, 14 predicted proteins | sample FB_7_MG_FD_140323 | JGI IMG/M metagenome (GOLD analysis project Ga0193964, IMG submission 140323) | Microbial mat bacterial communities from the Broadkill River, Lewes, Delaware, United States - FB_7_MG | ecosystem: Environmental > Aquatic > Freshwater > River > Microbial mats | place: USA...
GTTATATAAGGTTATAATTATACAATAATTTTCTTTATCTAAAATATTTAAAAACTATCGCCACATATATTTAATTTATTATTTATATGAGAACCTTTAAATCCAGCGCATCCTAACATTGTGCTAAATATATTATCATGTGAAATAATTTTTTTATTTACCGTAGATAAAGATTGTATTTTTTTATTATTTTCCTTAAATATAGGGGAAAACCAAACGATAAAAGGTACATTGATTTGTTCTTTTGGTGCGATATCATAAGGAGCGGCATGTCCATACTTTGCAAATACACCGTATTGTTTTTCTCCAAGAGATTCACCATGGTCTGAACTAAAAAGAAAAAAAGCATTTTTATTTTCTAAACTTTTAGCAATATTATCTAAAAAACTATCAATATATAAAATAGTATTGTCATAACTATTATCTAGTTTAGCCTTATCTTGCGTATAATTTTTTGTATAAATTGGTTGAAATTTTTTATACTCAACAGGAACTCGTACATTATAGTCATAATGACTTCCCATGGTATGTAGTACTATTAGCGTATCTTTTGTTACACTTGATACTATTTTATTAAATTTTTCTAATAGATCCATATCATACTTTTTATGATGCATATCTATACACTCTTGGGCTTCTTCACAAAATGTTTTTATACTTTGTGCTTCATCTTGCAGGGTCAACCAATATGTATCAAAGTTATTGTCTTTAAATACCTGAACAAAACTTGTTTCATCAATTGGAAAAGAAAATTCTTTTTTTGTATATCTTAAAAGCATGCAGGGAACACTAGACAAAGTAGATGTATCACAAGATGTTGCATTTGGAAAGGTTATGATATTCTTATTTTGACTTAATTTTGGTGTTGTTTGTTTATCGTAACCATTTATAGCAAATCTATCACCTCTCGTACTTTCTCCAATTATCATCACACTTATAATTGGTTTTGTATTATTTTTATCATTATTATAAGAGAAGTTATCTGAGATATTTTTTTTAATAATTTGTTCATCTCTTGCTTTTGTATTAATATATCTCTCCATTGCAGGGAAAAAATTAATAGGAGCGACTTTAGGAGTGTCATTTTTTATAAATTTTCTATAAACAGTATTATTTATTTTAGTCAATCCAAAAAATATTGTTATAAGTAAAATAGTATTAATTATATACCTTATGATTCTTACTCTTTTAAACTCTGAAATTGCAAACTTATGCAAAAGATATATAAATATAACAGCAGTAAAAATATAAAGGGCAAAATCAATTCCTAAGAGTTCAAAAGTTTCTCCATAAGATGTAGCAACAACATTTTTAATGATTTGTTTGTTTATCTCTATTCCCATTGTATTGATAAAATAAACTTCAAATAAAGCAATAATAAGAAGTAAAATACTCCAAACTCTATTGAGTAGTTTGCTAAAAGAAAATAGGTTTAATAAAAATAAAAAGATCACAAAGTAAACAACAATCTCATATAAAAGTATTGATATATCTTTATTTTGTACGTGTACAAAATAAAAAAACTTATAATTTATAAATAAAAAAACGACTGATAGTATTATATTAATTCTCATATATTTCTCGATTATACTTTTTAAATCTTTTATGTTGCCAAAACCATTGCTCTGGATTTTTGTGTATATGTTCTTCCATTATATTAGCTTGTGCTTGTGTGAGATTTAAAATTTTATTTTTTTCATCAAATTCTTTATGCTCAATTGGTTCATAAAAAGTTGCTTTATATTTTCCAAAACTTTCCATAGTAAAAAACAAAGGGATAATCAAAGCATCAAATTTCATTGCTAACCTAGAGGACGAATCTGCTTGTAAAACTTTATGCCCAAAAAAATCCACATCTATCCCGTCACCATTGTGCTGATCAATAACAAATCCCAAGATTCTACCATCTTTTAGAGCTTTTACTAAGCCTCGTCCAGCTTCTCTTTTTGTCAGCATCTGTGTATTATTTTTTGTGCGTGTTGCATCTAATTCTTTATTTAGATACTTATTGTTCATAGGACGACCAACCATTGTTGTAGGTGCATATTTTAAAGGGAAAAAAGTATTTCCATATTCCCAATTCCCATAGTGTGCAGTTATAAGTATAATTTTTCTTTTATTTTTTAAAGCATCTAAAATTATAGATTCATTTTCAACTGTAATTTTTTCTTCAAAACCATCTATATCTAAAGTTTGATTTTCTATAAATTCATATAAATTATAGATCAAATTCACATATGACTTTTTTATAATCTCTTTTTTTCTATCTTCTGAGATAGTATTTCCATATACAAAATCCAAATTTCTTTTTGCATATCTTTTGTGTTCTATATTTATCAAGTAAACAAAACTAGCTAAGCCATCTAAAAATATTTTAACTAAAAATTTTGGAAGCAATAAAACTATAAATTTAAAAAACTTATAAATTAAAAATATCAAATAATCCAACAATATAAAATTCCTTCATCTATTTTAATCGCGATTATACAATATATTGACTAAAATACCACTACTAAAAATAAGGATACAATTAAACATGGATGGTAAAAAAAGAATCAACATAAAGCAAGGTCTAAAAGTAAATATAGTTTTAAAACAAGACCAAAGAAGTGGTAAACTAACACAAGGTATTGTAAAGGATTTACTTACAAACTCACCTTCTCATCCACATGGAATCAAAGTGAGACTTACAAATGGGCAAGTAGGAAGAGTACAAGAGATTTGTTAGTAGAAGAGTTAAAAATAATATTAGAGCACAACTCTCAAAATTTAGGTGAAGAATTTAAAAGAGTTTTTCATGGTAGAGGTGGCTTATATAAAAACTTTGAGTTTTTAACTATTGACTCTATTGATACTATTTTAAATATCGCTTTTTATTCACAAATAGAACAAAGTATAGAAGATGAATTCATATCTATGATAAAAAAGTTTATTGAAAATACAAGACATGAGACTATAGTTTTACAAAGAAGATATATACCTAAAACGACTGCTGATATTGTACAAGGAGATTTACAAAATGAGATATATGCTTTAGAAAATGGCCTAAAAATCAAGCTTGATCTAATCTCAAATCAAAACAATGGATACTTTCCTGATATGAAAAATGGTAGAAAATTTATACAAAGTATAGCAAAAGATAAAAAAGTACTCAATCTATTTTCTTATACTTGTGCTTTTAGTTTATCTGCTATTAGTGCTGGTGCAAAAAGTGTTGTAAATATAGATATGAGCAAGGGTGCCTTAACAAAAGGGAGAACAAATCAACATCTAAACAATTTAGACACTTACAATGTATCTTTTTTTCCATACAATATCTTAAAATCATTTTCACGAATAAAAAAGTTTTCTCCATACGATATAATTATCATCGACCCACCCTCTTTTCAAAAAGGTAGTTTTGAAGTAACAAAAGACTACAACAAGATTATAAAAAAGTTATCTTTAATTGCATCAACAAAGTGTACAGTACTTGCCTGTCTTAACTCACCACAATTAACACAAGAGTTTATAATTGATATTTTTAAACAAAAAGCCGCAGAGTTTACTTTTATCAAACGCTTAGAAAATGTAGATGAATTTAAAAGTTTAGATGAAAATAGATCATTAAAAAATCTAATATTTAAAAATTATTAATAAAAAATATGCACACCTGATTTATCTTGTTTTATTTTTTTATCGGCTAGAGATTTGATAATATTATTAATAGAGTGTGTACTAAAGTTTTTAGCAAAGACATTTTGCCATATTTTATTAGGTGCTTGTTTTATAACTTTATATTTGAATTGTTCTGCATATTTATATATTTTGCCTTGACGAAAATTATAATCAATAACTAAAGGATTGATATCTTTTTTTGTAAAATAGAATAAGCTTATATTTTCTTCATATTTTTTATGCCGTCTTTTAAAAGGGATATCTTTTTTAATAAGCTGAATATCTCTTGGATTTAAACCAACTTTTACCAACAATACATACTTTAACAATGATATATCTTCAGTATCACCATAGTTTGTACCAATAGTCTCTAAAGGAGTTGCCCAATAGTTCTTTTTTTTCCAATGTCTATCATCTGGCATAAAATGTATTCTATTTACAAGGTTGTCTATAGTTTTTAGTTTTTTGTATACTGATTCATTTTTTAAATTTCGAATAGATTCATCAAAATAATTTAGTCTTTTTAAAGCATCTCTTCCATACTTTTTAGTAAAATCTTTTTTGGTTTTTTGGGATACTAAAAAGATCAATTCTTTTTCTTTTTCACTTTTAGTATCTTTTTTTAAATATTTATTTTTATAATATTTTTGTCTAGATTCATCCCACAATGCATGAGCGTTAAGTGATAATAGTAAAGATATTATAAAAATATTATAAATCATGTTTAAGCCTTAGTTGTATATAACTAAATCTTATCAAAAAAGTCTTAAAAAAATATTATATTTTAAACTCTAGTTCCACTTCTTTAGCTTTTGTAATACCAATCATAGTAAAACCATCTTCTGTTATATAGTTTAAGGCTTTTAAACTCTTAAGGTACTTTTTACCAACTTTTTTTGTAAATACCCTTGACTCTTCCATAACTCCAAGTATATCGCTAAAGTTTTCATCATCTTGTTTTTTGTATAGAGCTAGTAATAATACTCTTTGTTCAATATTATCCATACCTAATTCTTCATTCATAGAAATACCCTTTTATAGTAATATGCCACAGCAAAAAATGCTAGAGCTAAAATTGTTGTGATTATATCAAGTCCCACTAAAGATGCCATTAATCCAATAAAAAATGTTGTGGTTACATTTGCAAGCATAAACATCATTTCGTTATATGCTAGTACTCGTCCCAAATACTTTTGTTCCACTTTATCTTGTAGCATTGCGTAAGTATAGGACCAAATAGTTGTTGTTGCAAGGCCAGTAAGAAACATACCTATTAAACCTAAGTAAAAATTATTTTGTAAAATTGCCCAAGCTAAGATTGAGACACCTTGAAAAATAAAAACATAAAAAATTCTTTCTTTATTTACCCATTTACTTATAATCAATGGTCCAATCATAAGTGCAAATGCTCTAATTGAGTTTGATAATCCAATAGCAAGAGGGATAGCTATAATATATTTGTATTTATAATCAGCAAGTAAAGTTACAAGTGTATCAAAAGCAGTTAATCCAACTGTTGCATGTAAAAACATATAATGAAATAGATGTTTATTGTTCAACAGATATTCAATCCCCTCTTTAATAGAATTTAAAATTGAACTATGAATAGTATTTACTTCTACTTTAAAAACTATTTGACTTAATATAGTAAGAGCCGTTAAGAAAAATAATCCATCAATTAAAAATGAAGTTTTTACCCCAAACATATTTACTACAATTCCACCTATAGCCATACCTGCTGTGAATGTAAATGACCAAATTATTGAGTGTATCTCATTTGCTTTTACCAAAGCTTCACCACTTAAAAGTTTTGGTAATAGTGTCATCTCTGTTGTAAAAAACATCGAAGCACTACCCATCCTTATAAATAAAAGTATAAGTAAAAGCCAAACATCATCAATCGAATTTATAAGTAAAAAACTAAGTGTCATGATAAGTTCAACACTAAGAAGAGTTAACATCAAAGGTTTTACTTTGATTCTATCTACAATAGTACCACTAAATGGAGCTAAAACAACCCCAGGGATTAGATGCATAGCAGTTACAGATGCAATGATAAATGCACTAGCCCCAAATTCTACAAGCATAGAATAAATTGCTACATTGGAGAACCATGCACCAAAATAAGCGATAAACTGTACAGCAGAGAGCTGTCGTATAACTTTATGTGTTCGAAAAAGTTCTCTATATGTCAAAAGCTATTTAAACTCAACTTTTATTAACTTTGAGAATTGTTTTGGATTTGGTACTTCTATCTCACATTTATATGAAGAGATATGTTTTGTATCTGTTACATCATATAATTTTGATATCTTTAAATCAGTTTTAATACCATCAAGATAAATAGATTTTGATTGAATTGAATTAGCTTCATTGATAGGGATATAAATAGATAGTTTTCCACTTGACAAATTCATAGCAGTGTATAAAAGTGCTCCAGGATTTACATAGTCACCTAATTCAACTGCAATATTATATATATAACTCTTTTTTTGAGTTAAAATCTTTTTTGAAATAGTATCTTTTAGTGTTGCTATTTTTGTTTTAAGATCACTTATTGATGATTGGATATTGAGTATTTTTATTTTTTGATTATCTTTATCAAATCTTGACTTTGAAGATACTCTATTGAAACTTTTTAAAGTACTTTTTTCTAACTTTACAATCTCTTCTAAGTTTTTTAGTTTTAGTTTTGATTGTTCTAAGTCTATTTTATTAACTTTATCATCAATTTTTACTATTGTTTCAGACAGGACACTTTTTGACTCTTGCGCTTTATTTACATAAATAACTTTTCCACTTACTGATGATTTTATATTGTAAGTATTGCTTGGTTCAAGTTTTGCATAATACTCACTTGCATTTATCACTGAACCTACTAATAATAATGTATATAATATTTTTTTCATTTTTTATCCTTATTTTTTAATCATAATTTGTTTAAATATATTCTCATCTATTTTTACATCTAAAACAACTTTGTCATTTTGTTTTTTTAAAAAAGTTCCTATATAATTTTTTTCTTTAAATTCAATTAGTACATTTTTCAATACCAATAAATCATTGGTATATTCAAATTGTACTTTTACTTTTGCTTTGTCATAATCGTTCAAAAACATATACTTTACTTTTTTAGATAGATTTATTTTTATTTTTTTATCTATATATTTATTTATACCATAGATATCTTCTACATGCAGTGTAGCAGTTATAGCTTCTATATTTTTATCATAGATAACATCTTTTATTGTTGGTTTCCCATATACTACTTTATATGCTTTATTTATACTAGTTTCTAAAATAGGATATAAATTTTCAATATCACTATAAAACTTATTTAAAGTTCTTACTTTTCCATTATAAAAAGAGACTTTCCCCTCATATTTTTCATCTATACTTTTTTGCTCATCTGCTCTACTTTCTCGTATTGCTTTTATTCTTTGTATATAAGAAAAATAATATTCATACTTTACAGGTTCTAAAGAAGCACCATCATCTTCAAGTATCTCTTTTATTGGACGCAAAGGCAATTTTGTCTTTAACTCTTCATTTAAAAAATAGTTTATAACAATATTCAATTTTTCTTGAACTGCTAAATTTTCATATGGATTTACAACTGCAAAAAGATATAAAGGGAAAAGAAGCAATACAAATTTTTTCATCATCTCATCTCTCTTATACATCTTACATTGTAAGTGTTTGTTTCTTCTGCGTTTGAAGTGATTCCTGTCTTAAAATCAACACTCCAATAGTTTTGCTCGTCTGTTACAAATGAAGTGTTTGACCAATAGTTATTTTTACTACTATATTTAAATTCTTGATTTATAGTTGGGGCCTTTTGTGTAACATCCAGAATTGATTGTAACTGTTTAATAGAAGGTAACTTCCAGTCAATATAACCATTTAAAACTAACTCTTCACAATAAAGCTTTGCAAAAGTTATATTTTCAAGATACTGCGTCACCTCCTTATCGTCTTGCCACATTATATTTGTAGATTTATCAATAACACTTTTTACGCTCTTTTCAAAGTCATTTGCCGTTAATGAAGCTATAAATATACAAGTAATTATAAAATACCTCATTAGTAGTCACCTTGTTTTTTTGATATTTTTCGTACGCATCTTAGATTATATTTATTTGATTTTAGCTCCGTACCAGTAGTTCCATATCTAAAGTCAACATACCAAAACTTTTGTTTGTTTGTAGCATCTTTTGTTACTGACCAGTATCTCTTTGCTGTTACAAACTCTATATTTTCTAAATATGCAGGATCAAAAGTATCATAATCAACTAAACTTAACAGCTCACTAAAAGTAGGAACTCTCCAGTCTTTTCTTGAAGCAAGTCTTAGTTTTCTACAGTATATACTAGATTCAAGAGTATTGAATTTTAAACTTTGTACCTCTTCATTATCTTGCCACATTAAATTATCTTTTATAAAAGTAACATCCTCATATTTTGATATTTTGGTACTTTTTGTTTGAGACAATTCATTATGATATGTTTTTACTTTATTTGGATACTTTTTATTAACATATGTTTTGATTAAGTTATCAATAGTATTTTTACTTGTTGATATTTGAGTTGAGTCACCCCATTGTATCACTTCTGCTTGAATTGTATTCAAAGATAATGATGATAAAAATAGTAAAGTTATAACTTTATTTTTGATGTTTCATCCTTTAGTATATTTACAACATCTTTTTTTATCTCTTTTATAGGGGAGATATCACTTTCATCGTCTAATTTATAGATGATTCTATCCAATTGTTCATCAATATTTATATAAACAACTAAAACTTTCAACAACTCTTGTTTAGTTTTTACACTTTTTACAGTATTTATAATTGGTTTGTCTTTTTTATCTTTTGTTTTATTTTTGAACGTATTATAAACTATGAATATTAACGAACCTGATAATAATCCAATCAAAAAGTAAATAATCTTTTGATTGTCAGAAGTTTCAACTATTTTTGTTTTGATAACTTCTTTAACTTTTGTCACCTCTTTAGGCTCTAAATCTTCACTTTGAACCTTTGGCGCAAGCTCTAAAGTACTTTTTTGTTTAGGTGCACCATTTACTTTGATAGTATAACTTTTTGTCTTTTTTATCTTCACTTGATTTGTTTTTTTATCAAAATATTTTAGCTCTATACTAGGAATTGTAAAATCTGAACTACCTACTATTGAATAACTTTTTGAATACTTTCCACCATATTTATTATTTACAAGATTGAACTTTTTAACTGCTGGATTATCATAGATAGTAGTTTGTGCGATTTGAAGTTTTTTTTCATCAATATCATCAATATTTCCACGTCCTAATATCTCTACTTTATAAGCTACTGCATCACCTTGGTTTATAGTTGATTTGTCTATTGTCGTTGTGATATCAAAATCTCCTACAAGATTAACACCTTGTGGCAAGTGCTTGATATTTAGTTCCAATTCATTTGAATACACTGGGATAGTTTTTGTAGATGCTGAATTAAAAAAACCATAACTCGCACCACCTCTATTATCAACAACTTCAACACCTATTTTTATAGCATCAATATTTAACTTCCCAGCTTTTTGAGGAAATAAAATATAATTTAGCTCTTGGTATACATATTTACCTTTTGTTGTTTGTTGATTTGGTGAACTTATCTCTTTTACCCAAAAGTTTTCAAACTGTGGCTTTTCAAAATTTAGACGCACTACTTGTAAGTTTTGATCGTATTTAAATTTTAAAGTAAAACGTACCTCTTCCCCTACATAAACATCTTTTTTATCAATAGCAATATTTAGATCAAAATATGAAGATACTGTTTTTTCTATTCTAAGCTTTTTAAGTTTTTTAGCTTGAGTTTTATACTCTTTACCATCAATTGTAATTGTAAATGAGGGTATTGTTACATCTTTATTTGGCTTAAAACCATAGCTTCTGATTAGTGTTTGTTTTCTAGAACCATTTATAACTGTAGTTTGAGAAGATGTACCTGCATTTTGTACTACAAAGTCATCTATACTTGATATAACTGGAAACAAAACCTCTCCACTTCCACTAGCAGTGATTTTGAATACCACACCATCTCCACCATAAAAACTGTCAGGAGCATCAAGTTTTGCATCAGCAAATAAAACAAAAGGGATAAATAATACTAAAAATATCTTACCAAGGTTGTGTATCATTGTGTGTACTCTCTTTTTTTGTTTTTACTTTTCTTAGAAGTATTGGTGTTTTTTGATTTTTTAACATTTTCATATATTTTTTCTCTTCCATATCTGATAATTCTTGTTTTTTATATTCGCTAGGTTTTCCTGCTTGTTCTTTGGATTTTTTCTCTTTATCATTTTTCTTTTTATCTTTACCATCATTTTTTTGACTCTGTTTTTTATCTTTATTTTTATCGTCTTTGTCTTTTTGGTCTTGTTTTTTATTATCTTTTTTCTCTTTGTCATTTTTTTGACTATCTTTGTTTTTATCTTTTTTATTGTCGTCTTTTTTCTTATCTTTGTTATCTTTATCTTTTTTGTCGTCTTTATTCTTATCGTCTTTTTTCTGATTTTTCTTTTGTTTTTCTAACTCTTTTTTAACTATCTCAAGGTTTTCTTTTGTTTGTATATCATCTTTTATTTTCAAAGATTTTTCATAAAACTCTTTTGCCTTTTCCAAATTCTTTGTATTTACATAAGCATTACCAATATTGTGTAACTTCTTAGATTCTAGATCAATATCTTCTGTAACTACTTTTGAGTAAGTGTCTATAGATTCTTGATATTTCCCCTCTTTATATAAAGAGTTAGCTAGGTTGTAGTAGTTTTGTGGAGATTTGGATATTTTTCTATATTCGCCACTAGCTTCTTTGTATTTTTTATTTTCATACAATGATGTTGCTTTTTTAATATTTTCAAACTCAAAGATAGATCCATTTGCATCATTTGAATATAAAGCAAAAAGCATAAATATAGCTACAACATTAGCACTTTTTCGTAACTTTATATTTGGAAGAGATATCAAAGAGAGCAATAAAGTTAATACTCCCAAAGCAAGAGGATAATAAAACAACTCAGTATAAGTCTTCACTTTTTGTGTTGATAGCTCCTCTTTTTTAGACTGTTTGTTTATCCTATTAATAATTGCACTTATATCTGAACCATCTAAAGTAAAGTCAATATATCCACCACCAGTTTTCAAAGAGAGATTTTTGATAGATTCGTTTAGTTTTACGGTTACGATATTGCCTTTTTGGTCTGTTAAATATCCATTTTTATCTGGTATTGGTGCTCCATTTTTTGTTGCAAGTCCAACACTATATATTGCTATGTCATTTTCTTTGGCAAATTCTAACTCTTTGGTATAGTCGTTGTCATTTCCCCCATCACTTAAGATAATTAGGTTTTTTACTTTGAACTCATCGAGCATATGTGAAGTAGCTTCTAGTGTTGCAAAGATATTTGAACCATTGTTAAACTCTTGGTTTGTATCAAGGTTGTTTACTATATATTTTAAGGATATGAAGTCTTCTGTTACTGGGCTAAGTATAAATGAATCTTTTGCAAATAGTAAGATTCCTATAGTTGCATTTTTAGCTTTTTCGATGATAAGATTAAGTTTCTTTTTGGCCAAGGATATACGATTTGGATATATATCTGTTGCCATCATAGATTTTGAAACATCGAGTGCTATTACTATTGGGATAAGATTTTGATGTAAGTCTTGCTCTTTTTTATCCATAACAGGACGAGATAGCGCAAGTATAAACAAAATAAGAGTAAGAAAAAACAGTCCATTTCTCGTTGTTTTGTCTATAGCTTTGTTGTTTACTTGTAGTTTAGTAAGTATATCTTTAGAAAAATTCATCTTCATAGTATCTGAAGATTTTAGTATCAATACAATCAAAAGAACCAAAGGTGCCAACATCATATAAAAAACTTCTGCATTTAAAAACTGCATATCAATAAAAATCCTTATAATATTTATAATTTTAAAAGCTAATATTTTATCAAAATGAACTTGTGTAACTCTTAAAGGGTATGAACTATTTAATTTTAGAGTGATTCAAATATTGAATTAGCACTCATACTAAAAATGATGAATTTATTTTGATTTGAATTAAATTTTTTGATAATTTTAAAAATTTTTTATTTGTAAAAATTTTGAATAATGCAGTTTTATCACGATTTTGTCTTATTAACATACACAATATATGATTAACAACTGAATACAGTGATAAAGCATACATTTAAAATAAATTATTTGATTATTATATCTTTAAACAATTTACAATTTCCATAAAAGTACTTTATCTATGGGCTTTAGGGAACTTTTTTGGTGTGTATATTTATTAAGGTATTTAAGTACTTAATGTATATAATGTATGTTTAATAAATAGTTAAGTGTACAAA
>Ga0193964_1001134_pt1 | contig 12047 bp, 7 predicted proteins | sample FB_7_MG_FD_140323 | JGI IMG/M metagenome (GOLD analysis project Ga0193964, IMG submission 140323) | Microbial mat bacterial communities from the Broadkill River, Lewes, Delaware, United States - FB_7_MG | ecosystem: Environmental > Aquatic > Freshwater > River > Microbial mats | place: USA...
AAACATATAACTGCTGACCAGACCCAACAGTTAAAGCATGCGCCCAGTGATGTTCATCAGCGGGAAGCTGATCATAAATAACCTGCTTTCGCTCGGCCTCGTAATCACCATCAATATCATCAAGAGCGAGAATTCGAGTCGCCGTGGCAACATGCAAGACACCATCTTTAAACACCAAACCACTGGGACGATCTAATCCTGAACAAAAAACATGGGAAGATTCCGCAATACCATCACCATCGTCATCATGCAACGCCACCACCTGACCAACTTTAGGTACACTGACAAAAAGCACACCACGTTCATCTATCGCTAAACCATATGGCTGGCTTAAACCTGTTGCAAAGAGATGAACCGAAATGCCATTGGCAACCTCAAGAGAACGCTGCCCATGATTCCACCCTTGGCGCAATGCTGACGGGACATTGATTGTTTGCAACGTTACTGGCAATATGCGTTGGTGCAGTTGAGAGTAGCCATCATCACGCTTCGCCACTTCGTTAAAGGCGCGCATGATAGAATGACGTACCAACGGCGGCCAAATTTGTACCACAAGAGCATTGGCCGACAACACGGAGATAGGGATAGCCAGCAACAGCGCACCGCGACCACAATGTTTGGCAACAAGCGCCAATCCTCCACCAACAACAAAGGTGGCAATAAACCATAAAACGCTATTGGAAAACGGTAAAAAAGGGATCGCCATGACAATAAACACCCCTACTGTAAGCAGAAGCGTTAAAAACGCAAAGCGGAGAATTGATTTCACAGCATGGACTCCTTTTGGCACAAAAAAGGCCCCTACATGAGAAGCCTTCCTTTCGTTAACACTACAAAACGTTCAGCAGCTTAATCGCCTAAATGATGGTTAGGAACTAAATAATTCACGACGTAGTCGCGAACAGCATCATTCAACGAGAACTGTTTATCATCGTAACCAGTCGCTCGAAGCTTACTGACATCAGAGCAGGTATAATACTGATATTTGTCACGTAATGAATCGGGCATTTCAATATATTCAATATTCACCTCTTTATCTAACGCAGCAAAAATTGCCGTCGCTAAGGAGTTCCATGAATTGGCCCCATCGCTACCAATATTATAAATTCCGTTCGCTTCGGTATTATCTAAGAAATACAACGACATATTAACAACATCTTTGACATAAACAAAATCGCGCATCTGCTCGCCATTACCATATTCAGGAATATACGACTTAAATAAACCAATTTTTCCTGTTTCAAGAATTTGACGATAAGCCTTAATTACCAAAGAGCTCATATCACCCTTGTGGTACTCATTCGGGCCAAAGACATTGAAGAATTTCAGACCAACAATCTTATCTAAAATCCCCTCCTGTTGCGCCCACTGATCAAACATCTGTTTTGAATAGCCATACATATTCAAAGGCCGCAAACAGCCCAACTGTGATTCGTCGTCCTTAAACCCATGTGCACCGTCTCCATAGGTCGCAGCACTCGATGCATAAATAAAGCGTGCATCACAATGAAGGGCCAACAGAGCCATTTGCTTCGTATATTCAAAGTTATTATGCACCAAGTAGCGTGCATCCAGTTCGGTTGTTGCCGAACACGCTCCCATATGAAGGATCGCCTCTAAACCGTTTTCACCAAGATCAAAATAATCATGCAATTGATCTGAAACGACCAACTCCATAAAATCATCCTTCTCAATATAATCTGCGTAACTCAATGCAGCTAAGTTTTTCCATTTCTCGCTATGACCAAGTGAATCGACAATCAAAATATCCTTACGACCCATTTGGTTAAGCTGCCACACCATTGCACTACCAATAAATCCAGCGCCACCTGTTACAATAATCACGAATTTTATCCTTAATTTTAAGTTTATTGGGTTTCCTGTTAATAAATACAACTAGCTTTAAAGTGTAACACTATCAACTAATGCTAGCAATTGTGGTCTAGCATTTAGACTTCAGTAATTATTACAGCTCAAATCAAGATAAAAACAAACACCGTTTGTTTAATTCCGTAAACAAAAATTTAGATTTTAGTAAAACTGTTGTTTTTATATATTCTGATTTCCACCAAACAAGCAGCAAATCATCGAATTACAGATTAGCTGACAAGTCAGCACTACATTGTATAACAGCCATATACCACCCATGTGAATACCTGCCAAAACCAGTATTGATGCGGCACAGGATGAATGCCAAAGCACCAGTTAAACATGGTTACATTTAGCCGATTACACTTGACAACTTTCCACTCACAAGTCTATCTTATTTTTTTTATCATAACTAAAACACCTTCAAACCAAGCAAACGAAACAAATATCACCTCTCAATCTTTGAAAAAAAACGTTGAGACAAGTCAGTAAACTAAATTTAGTTGACGAACTTCGATTTCCCTATTTTTTTATCCAGACTAAAACCGAAAGGAAAATTTACATGGCAAAAAAAAGAGATGCTCTTGATTATCACAGCACAGGTCGTAAAGGTAAAATTGAAGTCATTGCAACAAAACCATGCGATACAAGCCGAGACTTGTCGCTTGCATATAGTCCTGGCGTAGCTGAGCCTTGTCTTGAAATTGAACGTGAACCAAGAACAGCTTATGAGTATACAGCCAAAGGCAACCTTGTTGCTGTAGTTTCAAACGGTTCCGCAGTACTTGGTCTTGGTGACATTGGCGCACTCGCTGGCAAACCTGTTATGGAGGGTAAAGGGGTTCTATTTAAGCGCTTTGCTGATGTTGATGTCTTCGATATCGAACTCGACACCAAAGATCCCGATGAGATTATTCGTACTGTACAACTTCTTGAGCCAACTTTCGGTGGCATCAACCTAGAGGACATTAAAGCTCCAGAATGTTTCTATGTTGAAGAGAAACTTAAAGAGACGATGAACATCCCCGTATTTCACGATGATCAGCATGGCACTGCCATCATTGCTAATGCCGGATTATTAAATGCTCTTGAAATCACCAACAAAGATATTTCTAAAATTAAGATTGTCGTTAACGGTGCTGGTGCAGCAGGTATCGCCTGTGCACAAATGGCTCTAACTCTTGGTGCAAAACTTGAGAACATGATCGCTTGCGACAGCAAAGGTGTTATTTACAAGGGTCGTACTGAAGGGATGAATGAGTACAAGGAGCGCCTTGCTACTGATTCTGAAGCACGCACCCTTGAAGAAGCGATGGTTGATGCCGATGTGTTCTTCGGCGTTTCAGCAAAAGACGCTGTGACCCCTGAGATGGTGGAATCAATGGCAAAGGATCCTGTCATTTTTGCGATGGCCAACCCTGACCCAGAGATTCTCCCTCCTGATGCCATGAAAGTTCGTAGCGATGCTATTGTCGGTACGGGACGTAGTGACTTCCCGAATCAGGTCAACAACGTTCTTTGCTTCCCATTTTTATTCCGCGGTGCTCTCGACACTCATGCCACTGCAATCAATGATGAGATGAAGATGGCAGCGGTTAAAGCGCTCGCTAATCTCGCTAAAGAAGATGTACCCGATTCGGTTGTTAAGGCGTATGGCAACACCAAATTTTCTTTTGGTCGCGACTACTTAATCCCTAAGCCATTTGATCCACGTGCACTACTTCACGTTGCTCCAGCAGTAGCCCAAGCTGCGATCGACAGCGGTGTTGCAACTCGTGACATTGGTTGCATTGATAAATACACGGAATCCCTTGAAGCGCTACAGGGTCGCTCAAAAGAGATTATGCGTACCCTTATCAATAAAGCGAAATCGGATCGCAAGCGAATCGTTTTCCCAGAGGGTGACAATGAAAAGATTCTGCGGGCAACACAGATCTTAATTGACGAAAAGATTGCTATCCCCATCTTGCTTGGACCAGAAGATAAGATTAAAAACATGATCAAAACCCTTGGTCTTGATTTGCACGGTGTGCAGATTATTGATACCAAAGGCAGCCCAAAGCATAATGAGTACGCTCAAGAGCTTTTCCGTCTACGTCAACGTAAAGGTGTGACCCTCGCTGAAGCAAGCCGTACGATTTGCCGCGAACGTAATTATTATGGCGCCATGATGGTCCGTATGGGTGATGCCGACACTATGCTTTCAGGTGTGAACCATCACTACCCTGAAACGATCCGCCCTGCATTAGAAGTGATCGGTAAGCAACCCTCCGTTAGCGGTGTGCATGGCCTGTACATGATGGTTTTCAAAAAAGAGGTGATCTTCTGCGCTGACACCACCGTTACTATCGATCCAACAGCTGAAGAACTAGCTGAAACTGCGATTCTCTCTGCTGCAAAAGCGCGACAATTTAATGTTGATCCTAAGGTTGCGATGCTGTCATTTGCTAACTTTGGCAGTGCAATTCATCCATTCACCAACAAAGTTAAAAAAGCAACTGAGCTGGTTAAAAAATGGGCACCAGAGATTAAGGTGGACGGAGAGATACAAGCGAATGTGGCTCTCGATGCAGAATTAACCGAGCAGCAATACCCATTCTCGCAAATTAAAGGCGATGCCAACGTACTCGTATTTCCTGACCTTAACTCAGGTAACATCTCATACAAGTTACTGAGTAAACTTGGTGGTGCTGAAGCGGTTGGCCCAATCCTTATGGGGATGAAAAAACCTGTTCACGTTTTACAACGTGGTGATGAAGTTAACGACATCGTTAACATGGCAGCCGTTGCTGTCGTGGATGCCCAAGAAGCTTCTGATAAAGAGATCAATAACGGCTTCCATTAATCGTTAAACTCTAAACACTACTGATCATTTAAACGGGGGAACCGCACGGTTCTCCCGTTTTTTATTCAACTTCAAAATTAATTTTCATCACGCAACGCCCCTTTTCTTCCACGTATAATCCTGATATAGTTAATGTTTACCTGACACAATCAATGGAGACTTAAACCATGCGTTATATGAGTACTCGCGGACAAGTTCGCGATATATCGTTCAAAGATGCGGTGATGATGGGCCTTGCTACCGATGGTGGCTTATTACTCCCAGAACAAATACCAACCATTAGCAATGACGAACTAAAGCGTTTTTCAACCATGAGTTACGCTGAGATTGCCTTTGATATTATCTCCCGCTTTACAGGTGATGATTTTCCAGCCGACGATCTACGTGATCTAATTAACCGATCATATGCCACCTTTGACCATCCCGATGTCACACCGGTAGTTAAAAAAGATGGCGTATATATTCTTGAATTATTTCATGGCCCGACTCTCGCATTTAAAGACGTCGCACTCCAATTCCTTGGTAATCTATTTGAGTATCTACTCGAAGAGCGCAACCAAAACATGAACATCCTTGGTGCAACGTCTGGCGATACAGGCAGTGCAGCTATTTACGGAGTTCGTGGCAAAGAGAAGATCAACATCTTCATCATGCATCCACACGGTAAGGTTTCTCCGATCCAAGAACTGCAAATGACCACCGTCACCGATGCAAATGTTTTCAATCTTGCCATTCGTGGCACCTTTGACGATGGTCAACGGATCATCAAAGAGGCATTTGGTGATCTCGATTTCAAATCTGAGTATTCACTCGGAGCGGTAAACTCCATCAACTGGGCGCGCGTATTAGCGCAGATCGTTTACTACTTCTACGCTTACAGCCGTGTACAACCTGAAACAGAAAGCAAGCTGATCGACTTCTCGGTTCCAACTGGAAACTTCGGCGATATTTTTGCTGGCTATATGGCTAAGCGAATGGGACTACCCGTTGGTAAATTAATTCTTGCGACAAATGAGAACAATATACTTTCTCGCTTCGTTCTCGACGGTGACTACTCTGTTGGAACTGTCGTTGAAACATTATCGCCCTCAATGGATATTCAAATTGCGAGCAACTTTGAACGCTATCTATTTTACCTACTCGATGAGGACAGCGAATCACTCAAGGCATTGATGGAAAGTTTCTCCGATAGCAATAGCCTGCAGTTTGACGAGCAACTACAAGCAAAAGTCCGCCAAGACTTTGCCTCGCTAACGGTTGACAAGGCAACAACACTCAAGCAAATCACACAGTTTTACCAAGCAACAAATTACGTACTCGACCCACACACCGCTGTTGGTGTTAAGGCCGGTCAAGAACTCAGTGATCCTGATATTCCTATTGTCTGCCTCGCCACTGCTCACCCTGCAAAATTTGGTGAAGCGGTACAACAAGCGATTGGCAAACCACCAGAGGTTCCAGCGTCTCTCGCTGGAATTGAACAACGTGAACGACGCTGTGATCTTATTGATGCTGACACCGCACAAATTAAAGCTTACCTTGTCGAACGAGCACACTAGCTAAAAATGACTCAAAGCCCTCAACATCATGTTGAGGGCTTTTGTTTATCAGCTTAAAGGATGAAGCCCATGCCTTATCGATACATCATTTATTTGTTCATAATCATAGTGCTCTCAGCGTGCCAGTCCGATCACCAAACATCGTCCGATCAGACCTTACCTCAAGAGAACACAGCACTACAAATTAACGAATCAACAGTAAAACCAACTCTCCCCTCAATTGACCTAGAGGTAACACAGCAATCTCTTGAGCAACTATATGACAATGAAGATCAAGACTTAACCGCTAACGCTCCGGTACGAATAACAAAACAGGAATCTGATGGACAAAAAACAAAGATTAGTGGTGGTGTGTTACTCGATGAAGAGAGAAGCATGATAACAGATGGGGTCGAAGGCATTGATGGCGCCGAAGTAAAGATTAGCGTACCACTTCACTAAGAGATGGTACGCTAATCAATCTAGACCAAAACAGGAAAACGCTTAATAACGATTTTTTCGCTTACGTAACTCGGTAAACACCTCAAGCTCTGAATTGTCTTCCATCTTCAAAGCCTTACGTAATGCGCAATCAGCTGTACGTAAAAACGGATTAGTCGTTAACTCTTCTATTAAACGTGCAGGAATAGTGCCTTCACCTCTGCCACGCTGCAATTGCACCTCGCGCAATTTCTTACGCACAACAGCTGAATCAGGTTCCACATGTTCAGCAAAGCGATAATTATCCAGCGTGTATTCATGTCCACAATAAAGAAGGGTTTCAGCCGGTAACGACTTAAGGAGCTGAAGCGAATCGAACAACTGCGCCATTGTCCCCTCAAAGATTCGACCACACCCACCAGCGAACAAAGCGTCCCCGCTAAATAGCGCACCAGTAAAGCTATCATTCGAGGCAAGATAATAACTACAATCTGCCGTTGTATGGCCGGGGGTATAAAGAACCTGTATCGCCCCACAAGCTTGCGAAACCGCCGGACAATCGAGCTGCGCCAAAGATCCCTCTCCAGTCAAAACAACATCAACCTCAGGGATGCGCTTATCGGCACCAATGATCGTACAGCCCGTTACACGCTTTAGCTCTTTATTACCTTGGCAATGATCCTGATGCATGTGGGTATTTAAAATCAACGACAAAGTACAACCGTGCTGTTCAAGATAACGTAAAACCGGCTGTGCATCGCCCGGATCAACAACAACCGTTGCACCATCCACATGGATCACATAGCAATAATTATCTTCATTGGTTGGTAGCATCTGAACTTGAATCATAACAGTGACCTCCCATACTGAACCGATAATTTACATACTTAGAATTATGCAGGTAACACTTTTTTCCACGTACTAATTGTTACACTTTCAAATAATCCCGCCTTAGCATATGGATCATTCGCAGCAAACTTTTCCGCCTCTTCACGGCACTCCATATCAAGAATCACCACTGAACCATTCATATTTTCCTCACCATCAAGGGTGGGCCCAGCAGCATGAAGTTTTTCACCAAAGCTCTTTAAATATTCAACATGGGCAGGACGGTTTTCCATCCGTACATTCAAATGGTTTGACTTGTCGACACAATGAACAACGTACAACATAATTTAACTCCATTATTAATTTTAGATAGCAACTAAATACAAGAATTAAATAACAATAAGCTATCACAACAAGATTGTCCAAGGTTGTTGCTGATTCAATCGCAGTGCTTAGCAATTTTCATAGCACAGAACATGCCTCCTTCTCAAATAATCTATAGACACATTGCTAGTGGATCATCGAAAAACCATATTCAGGCACCTCCATGTTCACGTCAAAACAACCTTATTATCTACAGAAAAAATTAGTCAAGCAAAACAATGGCAGAAAAATCAACACTTAAACTACTGAATTCACACATTAGTACCTAAAAAAATACTAGACCACTTAATAGTAGGTACTTGTTACTTATAAACCTTTCTGTGAAACTGTAACAGAATCAAATATCAAACAATAACTATCACTGCTCAGTGAATATAAATTTAAGGTAACGCATTAGTTGCGTAACTGACATTACCTTCTACACTTAACCAGAAAACAACTAACATCAACACCAAGGAGATAACGATGAGCCCAACGAAATTTAAAGCAATGATTGTTGAACAACCTGAACCAAAAAAATTTACTCGCACCATTGGTGAAAAAGCGATTGCTGATCTTCCTGAAGGAGACCTTCTCGTTAAGGTTCATTACTCATCGTTGAACTTTAAGGATGCCCTGTCCGCTACGGGAAACCCTGGGGTAACCCGTAAGTTCCCCCATACGCCCGGAATTGATGCTGCGGGTGAAGTGGTACAGTGTGACAGTGGTGCTTTTGCTGTTGGCGATAAGGTGATTGTTACCAGTTATGACCTCGGAATGAACACCGCTGGCGGTTATGGTGAGTATATTCGTGTGCCATCAAAGTGGGCGCTTAAACTTCCAGAAGGGCTATCTCTACGGGAGAGCATGATCTACGGTACAGCGGGTTTTACTGCAGCACTTTCCGTATTACGTTTAGAACAAGGCGGCGTTAAACCTAGCGATGGTGATGTACTTGTCATTGGCGCAACAGGTGGCGTTGGCAGTATTGCGGTATCTATTTTAGCTAAGGCGGGTTACCGCGTCGTTGCAGCAACAGGTAAACCAGAGCAAGCTCAATTCCTCACTGATTTAGGCGCAGCTGAAATCATCAGCCGTGATGATTTGATGAAAGGTGCAGAACGGCCAATGATGAAAGAGCGCTGGGCAGGTGTTGTTGATGTGGCGGGTGGCGAACCACTAGCAGCAGCGATTAAATCGACCCGCTACGGTGGTGTCGTTACCTGTTGTGGGTTGGTGGCTTCAATGGAGTTAAACCTCAATGTGTTCCCATTTATTTTACGTGGCGTGAGCTTAACTGGTATTGATTCGGCAGAATGCCCGATGGACTACCGCATTCAAACATGGGCGAGACTAGCCAGCGATTGGAAGTTGGACAACTTAGAGGAAACCGTGACTGAAGTGTCGCTCGATGGCCTAGAAGAGAAGATTAGTGCGATTCTTAAAGGGCAACTAAGTGGTCGCACTTTAGTTAAAATTTAAAATCATTGTCAAATGTGGGGGTGCATACTCTGCGCCCCCACTACTCCACCAGTTAAAGAACGTTGCACTCAATCTTACTGGAGTTTGTATTGGATGATTGATGACATTCTCGAACAACTTGATGACCAACTAGACAATTATCTGCAACGGTGAGATCACCACTTGCGACAGTCTAACTATTTGGGGGCAATCTTTGTTCAGCAGAGTGATGTTAAAAAAGCCTTTCATACCCTACTCGCCACATTGAAATCGTCAAAGAATTCTGACTGCCAAGCATCGCAACAATATCCGCATCAATTTTTTCTCGAACTTGCCGAAGTCCAAAGAACCAGCGGTATGACCACCAAGTTATGCATTGTCAGTTTCAAGACTATGCGCTTAGCACTTGAGGACCTCAAGTTTTGTTATGAAGCTGGTCCCTGCGGATATGGCATATATCGTCAGCTTACACAAATTGGTCATAATTGTGCTGTTGTTGCCCCATCGTTAATACCTCGTCGTGCTGGAGACCGAGTTAAGACAGATCGTCGTGACAGTGAGTCGCTGTGTCGGCTTCATCGCTCCAGAGAGCTGACAGCAGTCTGGGTACCTGATCAAAAACAGGAAGCCGTTCGAGATCTGACCCGTGCACGTGAGGATATGAAAGCGATGGAACGTCAGGCACGTCAGCGATTAAATGCCTTTCTCCTACGTCACGGCAAAATTTATGATTCATCAAAAAGCAAGTGGACACAAGCTCACTCCCGCTGGCTAGAGCGGGTTAAGTTTGACGAGGCGATTCAGCAGATCGTCTGTGAAGAATATATCGGTGCCGTTAAACAGGCCAACCAGAGAGTTTCCGATCTTGAAAAAGAGATGGAAAAAGTGATGTCGGACTGGTCTTTAGCTCCCATTGTAGAATCACTGATGGCACTCAGGGGAGTAAAGCTCATTACCGCCATGACCACGATTGCAGAACTCGGAGATATTAGCCGGTTTGATTCTCCACGCCAACTGATGGCCTATTTGGGCTTGGTTCCCAGTGAATATTCAAGTGGAAACAGCAAGCGTCGTGGAGGGATCACTAAGACCGGAAATTCACATGTACGTCGAGTTCTGACAGAGTCCGCCTGGTGTTATCGATTCCCAGCGCGAAAAACGGCACATTTACAGCGACGAGCTGAACAGACTAGTGAAAAGGTGCAGGCAATCGCTTGGAAAGCTCAGAAACGATTGTGTGGGCGCTACCAGCATCTTCTAGAGCGAGGCAAGCTCAAAGTTCAGGTTTGTACTGCCGTAGCACGCGAACTAGCAGGGTTCATTTGGGCTATCGCCTGTGAAGTAATGGGAAAACCAGCACCAATACGTTAAGTCTAATCAGACATGCAAAGAGAAGATGAATAACAAGAAAATGGTATTTTTTGAATTGGTAAAAGTGGCAGGTCAGGAGAATCCTCGGTAAAACTATGAGGCTCCTTTTAAAAAGGAAGACCCTCGCTTCTAGAGAGAGGCAGCTCCACGACGAAGACATGTCAGGCGGTACCCAACCCGCGTATATCAGAGTGATCTACCGTCGTTATTAGCCACTTTTGCTATTCCATAAAAAACGCAATAGAAACAGCTATTAAACAATTTTTGGCAGTAAATAATGGACAGGTCAATACATATCAGTTTATGAATACTAAATTCACACTACACATCATATTAAAAATTCTGTATGGTAAAGAGTTGATCAAACACTGGCATGCATGTCCAACTCCAAACATACAGAGATTTCATGTTCTCAAGTCTTAAATCAAAACTTACGATAGCGACATGCAGTTTATTCTTAGTGCTCTTTATCATTCAGACGGTTCCAACCCTTATCTATTTTCAACAAAAAAGCTATGAGACATTAAATATCGAACAGTTCCAGCGTACATCAAGCATGGCCCACAAAATTGACATCAATCTACATCAGGCTCATCAAGCTCTCATTGCTGTGAGTCAGATATTCCCCATTACCGACCTAGAAAATCCAGAAAAAGCACAACACTGGCTAAATGACCAAACAGGTATTGCTACAATCTTTGACAACGGATTATCCTTATTCAGTGACCAAGGTTCGCTAGTTGTTGAAACGCCTTACATTGAAGGGCGCAGGGGTGAAAAATATTCTTTTCGTAATTATTTCATTCAAACAATGCAACAACGTAAAGCCTATATCTCAGAGCCTTATGTTTCATCTAAAACACAAAACCCAGCCATAATGCTAACGGCACCTATCTTCAATGAAGAGAACAATATTGTCGCTATATTATGCGGTAGTCTTAATCTGATGAACGACAACCTTCTCGGCCAATTAACAAAAGAACGGCTAGGAAAAGAGGGGTACTATTTCCTCGTTAACAATGATCGAACTGTCATCGTTCACCCCGACCATTCTTTACTCATGAGCCAAAGTGTCGACCTAGGAGATAATCCCCTTTTTGACCAAGCAATGAATGGCTTTGAAGGAACGGCTCGATCAATAGACCTAAATGGCTGCGAAACACTCACCTCCTACAAACGACTCAATTCCAAAGATTGGATTTTAGGAGCCAATCGCCCACTTGCTGAAGTCAATGCATCCATCACACAAGCAAAAAAAGTTCTATGGATTTTGATGAGCGTATCAACTCTGATTATCATGTTAACTATGCTGATATTATTACGTAAGATCA
>Ga0193964_1001139_pt1 | contig 12024 bp, 9 predicted proteins | sample FB_7_MG_FD_140323 | JGI IMG/M metagenome (GOLD analysis project Ga0193964, IMG submission 140323) | Microbial mat bacterial communities from the Broadkill River, Lewes, Delaware, United States - FB_7_MG | ecosystem: Environmental > Aquatic > Freshwater > River > Microbial mats | place: USA...
ACGTTAATACACAGAGGACTTGTTTCTCTGGTCTGTGATAAATAAAAAAGGCCCGCCGTTTGGTGGGCCTTTTTTTATTGAATTTTTTAGGGGTGAGCAAGGGGTTGTTGCTGCCAGCCATGGCCAAAACTTGTGAGTCGAACGGTGCCATCACGATCTGTTCGTATCAGAGATACTTGATTTTCGTCCAGTGCGGCGAGTGTTTCTGGGTGGGGAAAATGGTACGAATTGTTGAAGCCGACACTGGCGATAGCAATGCTTGGCCGTGTCGCTTGAATAAGGGCATGGGGGCGCGAACGTCGACTGCCGTGATGGGGTAGTTTAACTGCTGTGACTTTTGAGAATAGTGGCCCATTTAAAAGTTGTGTCACACCGTGGGCTTCAAGGTCGCCAGTTAGTAGAATACCGTCTTCTTTGTGTCGTGCAAGAACAACGAGGGAGCGGTCATTCATTTTTGCGGTTTCGTCAGGTGGCACAAACACGTCCAGTTGGGTTTCACCCTTTAGGGGAATATTGGTCCAGTTTGCAGCAAATAAACGTATTGGTATCTCTTTCTCTTTTAGTACCTTTTGCAGGCTCCAGTGTAGTTGCTTGATGGGGATTGAACACCAAAATTGTTTTACGGTAAAATTTCGCAGAATGTGAATCAATCCTTTTCGATGGTCTGGATGGTCATGACTGAGAATCACTGCGTCGAGATTGGTTGCGCCAAGGCTGGCAAGGGCGGGAGCAAGAAGTTGTTTGCCAATATCGAACGATTGACTGTAGAAACCACCACCATCAATTAAATACGTTTTTTGGCGACCAAGCCGTAAAAGGATTGATTCCCCCTGACCAATGCTCAGCGGTGTTAACTCCAGAGGAGCTGGTGCCGGGTACAGAGTTGGTGTCAATAGTAGGCATATGCTTGTGGCCGCGCAGAGCAGGCAGCTGTGAAATCTTTTGATTAACAGAGTTAACGCTGTAAGGGCTAGAAGTGTTAGTGCACCATGCTGTACCGAGGTGAGATAGATCAATCTTCCTGATAGCGGGCCTTGGGCAATAACGCTTGAGAGGTTTAATGTTGAATTGATAAACCATAGGCAAAGGTTGAACAGTGGTTCTGCTGCGTGTGGATAGAGGGGGAGTAGCAGGGTTGCGCAAAGAGCTAGCGGTACCGTGAACAATCCGATTAGCGGAATCGCGATCATGTTACAGAAAATGCTCGCAGGGGCAAATGAGTGGAAGTGCCAGAGGGCGATAGGGGTTGTCGCAATGGTGGCTACCACGGTGGCCGTGAGAGGCATAATCAGCCATCTCTTCAGTCTTGAATTGTTTGTTTTTTTGAGCTGAGAAAAACAATAGATTAGCGCAGTAACCCCAGCAAATGAGAGCTGGAATGATGCTGAAAAAATAGCTAGCGGATCGAATGCGAGGATCGCCGTTGCCACAGCAGCCAAAAGAGTCAATGGTGGTGTTGCTCGTTGGCTAATCAGTGCAATAAAAGCCAAAATAATTAGCAGCGTTGCACGTATTGTCGGCAAGGCGCTACCGCTGAGAAGTAAATAGAATATGAGTGGCGGCAGGGTCAAGAGTGGTACCGCTATTTGCGCTGGAGCGAGCAGCATTAACTTCTCGCTTCTTCGGTAGAGGCTATTTAAAACAAGATAGAGAAGCCCAGCAATGAGACCGAGATGCAAGCCCGATATTGAAAAGAGATGAGAGATCCCGAACAGAGCAAGTTGTTCTCTTTGTGTGGATGAAAAGCGCGATTTTTGCCCTAAGGTTAAGCTGAGAAGATAGGCGCTGCTTTGCGGTGAAAACAGAGATGAAACGTCATCTCCCAATGTCGTACGCCAGCGTTCAAGAAGGCACGTTAGTGAAAGCTTGCTTGTTTTAGGGCGGCGAACGATGCTTTGCTGCGTGTTGATAAATGCCGTCATGTAGATCTGCGCACGGGCTAAGTGGCGCGGATAGTTGAATTCACCGGGCAAACCGTACTTCCGTGGTTTGCGCAATTTGGCTCTAAAGGTGATTCGGTCACCGGGTAGGATATCTCCGCGACGTTGCGTTATCTCTTCTCCCCGCTTAGGTGAGCGACCGACTTGTACGCGTAGACGCCCTGTCGCTAATGCACTGTGGTGTTGATCTGTTATTTCTTCTAGTTCAACATCCATGCGCCAGCGACCTTGCTGTGGCTCTATGCGTCGTACTGTTGCGGTGATTGTTACGATTTGATTTTGCGCGTAGCGTTCTAGGTTGGTGGAGGTGCTCGGTGGGCGGATAGCTACCGCATAGGCACTAAAGCCGATTGCGAGACTTAGTGTTATGATAATTGGCCAGAGAGAGAAGCGCTGTGCCGTAATGGTGATAAGGAGAAGTACGAATAAGATAGAGCCGAGTCGTAAGGGGTGATTGAGAAGATGGTGATGCGCTGGGTTTGTCGCAGCGATAACAATACCGCAACTGTAGCTGATTAGGATTAGCCAAATGCCTTGAATTGGTTGTTGTTTGAGCCAAGATCTCATCATGTTACCGTCCAAAAAGGGTAAAGGTAATGTGATGATACTTCTTTAATGTGTTTTGGGCAATCCCTTCTAGAACATGAAGCGGCGCATACTGATGTTGAGCAATAGGCCACAGCCGATCATGGTGGTTACCATACTCGTTCCCCCATAAGAGAACAGTGGTAGGGGGACGCCAACAACAGGTAGTAGGCCAATGACCATCCCTAGGTTAACGATAATATGCCAAAAGATCATGGCTGTAACACCGATGGCAAGGTACATGCCGAAACTTGAATCGGCCTTGCGAGCAATATGAATACCGCGTAAGACGATGGCAAGATAAAGACCCAAGAGCAGAATGCAGCCGAACAATCCCCACTCTTCAGCGAAAACTGAAAAGGCAAAATCAGTGTGGCGCTCTGGGAGAAAAGAGAGTTGTGATTGCGTCCCTTGCATGAAACCTTTCCCCCATAGACCGCCGCTACCAACAGCAATTTTTGACTGAATTATGTGGTATCCTGTGCCGAGAGGGTCACGTTCTGGGTCGAGAAAAGTTCGAATTCGATCTTTCTGGTAACCATGCAGAAGAAACCATCCCCCCGTCATGGCGCAACTGGCAAGCAAGGTTAGGATCGTCAAAGCATAGCGGCGAATTCCAGCGAAAAGTGCCATGGTCATGCCAATGAAAAGGAGCAGCATTGCCGTGCCTAGGTCGGGCTGTTTCATCGTTAAAATAACAGGAATTGCTAAAAGTAGACCAGGAGCGATCAGCTCTTTAAGGCGGTATCCTTCATTTGATTCATGCTGACTGAAGTAAGCGGCAAGGGTGATAATAATCACCACTTTCATCACTTCGCTCGGCTGTAGATTGAACACCCCGAGGTCGATCCACCGTGTTGCCCCCATGCTGGTTTTGCCGAAAATTAATACTGAGGCTAGCAAGGCGACGCAGGCGAGATAGGTGGCGCTGGCGAGATGTTCTAAGTGTCGATAACTAAAGATCGTTAAAATAAGAGCAATGGTTGACCCCATACCAAGCCAGTAGCCTTGTTTGGTGTAGATGGGGATACCTGAAAAATTCCACGATGATGTGGAACTATAGAGGTTGGCAATGCCGATGGTCGCAGCCAGCAACACGAGGCCAAATAGAACCCAATCAAAGCTACCTAGCAATCGTCGATCAAACATCGGGGCCTCCAGTAGACGTATCTGCCTTGGTGGTAAAATAGTGCTTGAAAATTTGTTTCGCAATCGGTCCTGCGGCACTACCGCCATGCTGACCGTGTTCAACAATGATTGCTACAGCGATTTCGGGTTTTTTAGCTGGAGCATAAGCGACAAACAGAGCGTGATCACGGTGACGATAGGCAATCTCTTCGATATCAACTTCCTCGCCATCAACGGGATCATCCTTGAGGCGGACGACTTGTGCTGTTCCCGTTTTTGCTGCAATAATAACGCCGTCAATTGCCGTCGACTTACCGGTGCCGCGAGGATGATTTACGACCTCTTCCATCCCCCTTTTTACATAACTTAAGTCCTCTAGGTCTAATTCTGAATCGTGTAAGATGTGGGGACCGTATTGTTTCAAAATTTTGCCGTCGAACTCCTCAATGCGTTTAATTAAGTGTGGTTGGTAAAGCGTACCACCGTTAGCAATTGTGGAGGTCATAACGGCCAGCTGTAATGGTGTGGCGAGGACATAGCCTTGCCCGATTGCAGCAATCACAGTTTCACCTTTGTACCATGGCGCGTTGTAGCGGTTACGCTTCCATGTTTTGTCTGGAATTAGCCCCGACTGCTCACTGTCTAACGGAAGATCGTAGGTGCGACCAAGGCCGAGATTGCGCGCCATTGTCGACATTCGTTCAATCCCCAGCTTTAATGACACTTCATAAAACCAAACATCACAACTTTCGCGTAATGCTTTTTTTAGGTTGGTAGGACCGTGGCCCGTTTTTTTCCAGCAGCGAAAGGAGCGATTACCTACCGTTGTGCGACCTTCGCAATCAATGAGGTCGTTAGGTGAGATGACCCCTTCGTGGAGGGCTGCGAGGGCGGTAACCATTTTATATGTTGATGCCGGTGGGTATTGGCCGCTAATTGCTTTAGCTTGAAGTGGGTGGTCTGGGTTGTTAACCAGTGCCTGCCATTGATCATTGCTAATTCCACTGGCGAAGAGAGCTGGGTCAAATGCAGGCCGGCTGACCATTGCCAAGATATCACCATTGTTGACATCCAGAACAACAGCTGCCCCCGATTGATCACCAAAGGCTTGTTCCGTTTGTAGCTGTAGGCTGCGGTCAAGGGTGAGAAAAATACTCTTGCCTGGCAGGGGTGGACGGACTTGATGTTGGCGAAGCTTTTTACCTTTTACGTCGACCTCAACAAGTTTTTCGCCGGCAATCCCTCTTAGGTAGGGCTCTAAGTGTTTTTCTATGCCACTTTTGCCAATATAGTCGCCAGCGTGATAGTCACTGTAGCGTTGTTGTGTTAATTCCCTTTCGGTGATCGCGCCAATGTGGCCAAATATGTGGGCGGCAGCTTCACGGTAAGGATAGGCGCGCATTGGTTGTACTTCAATCAACATCCCGGGTAGATCGATGGAATTCTCCGAAAGGTTTTCAATGGTTGTGCGCTCGACATCGTGCTTTAACGGAATCGGTCGATATTGGGGATAATAGCGACGCTTGTTCCAGTCCGCTTCGAGTTGTTGCCAATCGGAATTTAGATACGTAGCTAAGCGGGTTAGTAACTGCTGCTTATCCGTGACCTCTTGTCGCAGTATGGAAACAGTAAAGGAGGGTCGGTTGTCAACCAACAGTAGCCCCTCTCGGTCGTAAATTGGGCCGCGCGGTGCCGCAATCGGGATATAGCGTGTGCGGTTTTTTTGCGATAGCGTCTGGTATTGATCGCCATAGATGATTTGTAGTGACCACAAGCGAATTCCCAGCAATGTGAAAAAGAAGATCGCTGCAAGCATGAGCCATTCAAAACGCCGCTTGCGACTTAGGTCGTCGGGTTGTGGGCTATTTAATGCCATGTTTGTAGGCCCTGATAGGTACCACGCCGTTTATTGCGCTGGGAACGTTTATGTAATACAGAGAGTAGAAATGTGATGGTTAGCACTGTTGTTAAATTGATAAGAAGTTGAGCTGGTAAGCCATTTAATATAAGTACGCTGCTTTGGCTTTGCTCTGAAAAACAGAGCAAGGTCAAGATGAGCAACAACGAGTTGCAGATCGTGCCAATGATTGTAGCCAGCAGCATAACGAGATCGTTTTCGAGGTTTAACTGGCGACCGCCAATGTAGGTGCCACAAAAAATCAGCAACATGATCATGCCATTTAGGCCCAATGTTGTCCCGCAAAAGACGTCAAGAAGGCAACCCAAGAGCCAAGCATAAAAAGCTCCTGCCAATGGTGTTTCGTTTAAGCCAATATAAAGAACAAGAATTAAGATTAGGTCAGGACGCAAGCTGATACCGACAAGTAGGGGCAACACAGAGGTTTGTACAACAATTAATGAAATACCGATGATAAGATATAAACCGAGGTGCTTCATTGCTGTTCACCGAGAATCACAAGCACTTCTTCTAGGCGGGAAAAGTCAACACTTGGAGTGATCTCAAGTGTTTGGAACATGCCATAATCATGCTTAATGACGTTACTAATCTTGCCGATTGGTAACCCTTTTGGAAAGATTCCACCTGTGCCAGCGGTAATAACAGCGTCGCCAGTTTTGACATCTTTACGACGTAATGCGTAATTCAATGTGATGGTATCTCCCTTGCCGCGCGCTACACCGCGTGTTCGGTTGTGTTGAATGAGAGCTGAGATCTCCGACGCCGCATCATTGGCGAGTAAAACTCGAGAGGTGCGGCGGGAGCATTTAATGGTCCGTCCGACAACCCCCTCAGCAACGACGACAGCAAGGCCATCTCTGAGTCCGTCATTGAGCCCTTTGTCGATGGTGACGGTGCGAAACCAGCTTGAGGCATCGACGGCAATAACACGTGCTGGAATTTCAGGGAAATTAGCCTCTTCGTGAAAGTGAAGTAGTTTACGTAAACGGTTGTTTTCTTGGGCTACTTCACGTAATTGAAGTAGCTGCTGGCGTTGTTCTCGAACACGCTGTTCCAAAATGAGGTTGGTCTGCTGGACTTGGGTTAGGTTTATATAGTTGTGCCACAGTGTTGCAACTTCATGTTGTATGCTGTCGAGGACTTGATAGAAGGGGCTGGTGAGTTGCAGCACCCCGCGCTCAAATAGGTTGGCTTTATTTTGCTGGCGTAAACTGTTGGAATAAAGCAACAAGGCGCACAGAAATAAGCTGGAAAAGAGCAGGGCAGTTTGATGTCTTTTTAGAAAATCCAGCATGGGCGGCCAGCAAGGCTGTAGGGTGGTTGATAAGTGAAATGTCCCTGCTTTGAAACAGGGACATTCACGTGACGTTGTTCGTTATGCTAGGAGGCAATTGTGACTCGGCGCAACAGGTCGAGTTCGTCTAAAACGGCTCCTGATCCAAGCACAACACAGGAGAGTGGGTCGTCAGCAATGACAACCGGTAGGCCGGTCTCTTGATGGAGAAGTTGGTCTAATCCTTTAAGGCATGCGCCACCACCTGCGAGAATGATGCCGCGATCAACGATGTCCGCAGCAAGCTCAGGAGGTGTTTGTTCTAAGGCAACGCGAACCGCTTCGACAATCGCGTTGACTGTTTCAGCAAGGGCCTCACGAATCTCTTCTGAGTTGATCTTGAGGGTGCGCGGAATCCCGGTGACAAGATCACGGCCTTTAACATCTATTTCTAAAACTTCTTCGCCAACAAAAGCGCTGCCGATCTCAATTTTTATTTGCTCGGCGGTTCGTTCACCAATAAGCATATTGTACTTGCGCTTAATATATTGGGTGACCGCTTCATCAAGTTTATCACCACCAACACGCACACTTTTCGCATAGACGATACCAGCGAGAGAGATAATCGCGACTTCTGTTGTTCCGCCACCGATATCAACAATCATGTTGCCGTTTGCTTCGGTGATAGGGAGTCCCGCACCAATCGCAGCAGCCATTGGCTCCTCAATCAAGTAAACTTCACGTGCACCAGCTGATTCAGCCGATTCTTTGACAGCACGTTTTTCAACTTGCGTAATGCCTGATGGCACACAGATTACAATACGTGGGCGCACAAGGGCTTTGCGGTTGTGTACTTTATGGATAAAATAACGCAGCATCTCTTCGGTAATGTCGAAATCAGCAATAACGCCATCTTTCATCGGGCGAATAGCAACAATGCTGCCCGGGGTACGGCCAAGCATTTTCTTCGCTTCAATTCCAACAGCGAGAACTTTTTTGTTGCCTGCTGCATCTTTTTGGACAGCAACAACAGAAGGTTCGCTGACCACAATCCCTTTAGACTTCAGGTACACGAGAGTGTTCGCCGTACCAAGGTCAATGGCTAGGTCGTTAGAAAAGATACCCCATAGGGCATTTAAGAGGTTAAACATAGTCATATTTCCTTCTGGGAGTTTCTGTCAACGGTGAAAAGATTTAACGTAGCAGAAAGGGTGGTGATTCTCAAGGAGAAACACGAGGGTGTCGAGGGAAAAACTGTTGCATTTAACCTGAGAATTAACGTAATATGCGACGCTGTTTTTTATTAGAAATCCCGCGTTCATCAAGGAGAAAAATTTTTATGCTCGATCTGATTCGTAAGAAGCAGAAAACGACCGTCGTTAAAGTTGTTTTTTGGGTCATTATTGCTACATTTATTGGTACTATTTTTCTCGTTTGGGGTAAAGGTGATGAGCAAACTCGCGAGTTCACCGTTGCTGCTGAGGTCAATGGGGCAGAGATTAGTTTTGATGAGTTTAAGAGCACCTATAATCAGATGTACAATTTGTACCGTAATGTTTATGGACAAAATTTTACACCTGAGATGGAACGTCAACTACGTTTGGCTGAACAATCGATCAACAGTTTGATTGACCAGACACTATTGTTGCAAGAGGCTGATAACCTCAGTCTAAGTATTTCAAAGGATGAATTAGTTCAATCCATTGCTGAGATTCCTGCTTTTCAAGTAGATGGTGTCTTTAACAAGCAACAATATCTTTCGGTTCTTACTTATCAACGGATGAAGCCAGAGCTGTTTGAGCAGATGCAGCGTCAGCAGATGTTGGTACAGAAGACACGCCAAGCCATCGAAGAAGGTGTTGTTGTGACGGATGAAGATATTGCCAACGAGTTCCGTCGCTTGAATGAGAAGATCAACTTAGAGTATGTACCCTTTGCTGCAAGTGTATTTCGCGATCAAGTGAAGCTGAGCGATGAGCAAATTGCTGCATATTATAATGAGCATCAAGAGTCATTCCGTATTCAGGAACAGCGCGCTCTTAAATTTGTTCTGTTAGATCCGAACCAGTATCGTAACGATGTCGTTGTCGGTGAGGGTGAAGTTCAGCACTATTATGATCGACATTTATCACAATTTGAAATTCAAGAGCAGGCTTCAGCCGCTCACATTTTGATTATGGTTGCAGCAGATGCCGATGAGGCGACCATTGCTGCTCGTAAAGCGTTGGCGACTACTGTTTTAGCCAAAGCACAAACGGGAGACTTTAAAAAGTTAGCCCAGCAGTATTCTGATGATAAAGCAACGGCTGTCAATGGCGGTACACTCGGCTTTTTCGCTCGTGGCGTTATGGATCCCGCTTTTGAAGAGGCCGCTTTTGCTCTTCAGGCTGGTGAATTAAGTTCAGTGGTACAGAGTCGTTTTGGCTTTCATATCATTAAGGGGCAAGGACGTATTGAGGCTGGATTCAAGCCCTTAGCCGATGTTGAAGCCGATGTGAAAGAGGCGTTGATTGCTGAAGGAGCCGAACGGCTTGCTTACGAAACAGCGATGGACGCCTATAATATGAACCGCAAAAGCGGATCCTTGGCTGATATTGCTGCAAGCTTGAATCTGACTGTTGTTGAAACAGGGTTATTTGTCCGTGCCGCTGCAATCCCAGCCATTGGTGTGAATGAAGACCTTACTCAACGTACGTTCTCAATGCCTGCGGGTAGCTTAGTTGCCCCAGTGCGTGGTTCCGCTGGTGTTTACGTTTGTGAAGTTGCCGAGGTTAGTGAAACACACATCCCTGAGATCGAAACCGTCAAGGCGGTTGTTGAAGCTCAGTTGCTTAGCGATGAAGCGGTCCTTCTGGCGCAACAGCAAGCAGAGCAGGCTTTGGCACAGGTTGTTGCTGGTAACACGTTAAAATCTATTGTCCCCCAAGGTGCACAACTGAAAGAAACTGGTTTGTTTAGCCGTACAATGGGTGACTTTGTTCCGTCACTTGGTAATATTTTAGGCTTGTCAGATGCAGCATTTTCGCTAACAGTTAAAGATGCCGTTGCTCAACAACTATTTACAGCCAACGATACTTTTTATATTGTCCGCTTGAAGCAACTACAACCTGTTGACCCAACAGGGCTAACAGCAGAAGAATCAGAGCGCTTACGCGAAGCTGTTCTGTCGACAAAGCGTGATGAACTACTTACAACCAAAATTGCGACACTAAAAGAGTCAGCCGATGTAACGATTGCGCCGGCTATTTTGCGCTCAATTGAAGGGATTTAAAAAATGATGCCAGTTGTGATGAAAAGCGATTGTCCAGAGCTTAAACTTGTTAATCAGGGAAAAGTTCGTGACCTGTATGATGTCGGTGAATATCTATTGATTGTCACCAGTGATCGTATCTCCGCGTTTGATGTCATCATGAACGAGGGAATTCCACAAAAGGGATATGTTCTTACTGAGATTTCAAAATATTGGTTTGAACAGATGGAAGACATCATCCCTAACCATATTGTTAGCACTAATGTTGATGATTTTCCTGAGATTACGCATCAATATCGCGATCAGCTTGAAGGGCGCAGCATGCTCGTGAAAAAAGCGAAGCCACTGCCTGTTGAGTGCATTGTTCGTGGTTATATCTCTGGCTCAGGTTGGAAAGAGTATCAAGAACAGGGCAGCATCTGCGGTATTCAATTACCTGAGGGGCTACAGCAGAGCGAGCAACTGCCTGAAGTGATTTTTACGCCATCAACAAAAGCTGAGCTGGGTGAGCACGATGAGAATATCTCTTTTGATGTTGTTGAAGAGCTATGTGGTGCTGAACTTGCCGCACAAGTTCGTGACGTAACCATCGCCATCTATGAGCGCGCGCGTAAAATTGCAGCAACAAAAGGGATTATCATTGCTGATACAAAGTTTGAGTTTGGTATCTTTGATGGCGAGTTGATCTGGATTGATGAGGCACTTACTCCTGATTCTTCCCGTTTTTGGCCAAAAGATGAGTATCAACCTGGCGGCGCTCAGCCAAGTTTTGATAAGCAGTTCTTGCGTGACTATCTTGAAACACTCGACTGGGACAAAACAGCTCCTGCTCCTGACTTGCCTCAGGACATTGTTAATAAAACAGGTCAAAAGTACATGGAGGCAAAGACCCGTTTGACTATGGCCGCAACGTTAAATACAGCGCCTAGCTCTTGCTGTGGCGGCGGTTGTGGTTGTGGTAACGAATAACTCTCATCCGAACTGAAGGTGTAAAGCTGTTGATGAGAGAAATGCATTGACAGTGTAAACCTTCGTTTGGTATAAACACCACTGATTTGGGGCTATAGCTCAGTTGGGAGAGCGCTTGAATGGCATTCAAGAGGTCAACGGTTCGATCCCGTTTAGCTCCACCATACTAAAAAATAAAAGGTTAGCTGATATTTCAGCTAACCTTTTTTAGTTTGACGGGTTGGTAGTGACTGGATGCCGTGCTGCGCTTTAAGGAGTTTGTTATGGGAGTTAATCGTGGCAATATGCCACCAACAGATGATTGGTCAGATGAAGATGAGGAAGAGCAGTCCCAACCCGCAGCAATAAAGGGGCAAGGGAACTATATGACCATTGTCTGCGCTGAACGAATTAAGGCTGAAATTAAAGATCTGTTGTATGATAAGCGGCCTGAAATGGTTAAAACTGTTGCTTGGGCGGCATCGAATGGTGATCGTTCTGAGAATGCCGATTACCATTATGGTAAAAAACGCTTGCGACAAATTGACGGACGTATCCGTTACCTGACTAAACGGATGGATGCGGCGGTGATTATTGATCCTGTTAAGCAGCGTGCTGTCGCGGGTGATAAAGTTTTATTCGGCTGCACGGTGACCATCGAAAATGAAGAGGGTGTTGAGAAGGTGCTTAGTATTGTCGGGGTTGACGAAATTGACACCACCTGCGGACGAATCAGTTGGGTTTCTCCTGTTGGCCAAGCGCTGTTGGGTGCCTATGAAGGAGATTCTGTAACCGTACGTACTCCGGGCGGCGAAGAGGAGTTTGAGATCACCCAAGTTGCTTACGTTCCATTAGATTAATGATCGTGATGTTTTTACAAAAAATTTGGCCAGTGATGGTTGACAATTCAAGGCGGGGTACTTATCTTCACTGCCGTTACACACTTTTTATATTAACCTTATCGGAGGAAATGTAGTCCATG
>Ga0193964_1001146_pt1 | contig 11980 bp, 20 predicted proteins | sample FB_7_MG_FD_140323 | JGI IMG/M metagenome (GOLD analysis project Ga0193964, IMG submission 140323) | Microbial mat bacterial communities from the Broadkill River, Lewes, Delaware, United States - FB_7_MG | ecosystem: Environmental > Aquatic > Freshwater > River > Microbial mats | place: USA...
ATTTGGTGTTAAATAGGTATTGTTTTAGAACTAAAAAAGAACTGTATTGGAATTGATTTAGAATCATAAAATGAAATATCAGGAATATCTAGAATCTACAGAGAGCAGGGTCTGCACGTTCATACGTCAATGGAATATAAGGGCCACACGACCCTAAAGCCGTGTGAGGCGATGGACTCTATGCTTCTGTCAGATCCACCAGAGTAGCGGTCGGGGCGTTCTTTTTAACCGAGTTAATACCGTTCTCTCTAGCGGCAACGGTGGTATACATCTCGCTTGAGCCAATGATCTGACCATTTGATGCGGTCAAATTAAAGAAAACTTGCTCATCTTTCGCCACTTTCCGATCATACCGCTCATCTGTCGGGGCATTCGTTTGTACCGATTCGACACCATTCTTACAGCCACCTTTGCTGGTATAGCCTTGGCTGGCAAGAATAACCTGTCCATTGCCCGCCTTGAGTCGGAAGTAATATTTTTCGTTCTTTTCGCTTTGGAAAATTTCAAATTTACCTGGCATAACCTAATCCCTGTCTCGATAAAATATTAATGAAAGAATGCCCTAAATTGCGTGTCTGGGCTATCCGTCTTTTTCATTTTATCTGCCATGATTCTGGCGGATCATATCCGCTGGGGTGGCCATGGGATAAGCCTCCGACCCTATTTATCCTAATAACGGAAGAAAGTCTGTGAATTTAAAAGGGCAATCCATCATCATTGGCAAAAGCTCTCTCGGTCTCTAATTCTGCCTCTGTTTTTTCCGGGTATTGAATTTCTCCTTTTTGTTTTGGCCATCCAACATTATAGAGAGGAGCATACCCGTGCTCAGAGTAGTGAACGCTGTATAGACCTAGTAGAACCCACCCTTTTTCAATGTGTCGGTTTGTTTTTTCATAAGAATTTAGTTCTAAAACTTTAACAATGTTTTGTAAATCAAGTTGACTAGGCTGCATTTAAATTTCCCTATTTTTAACAGAATATTCGTTGGGCTAATTCTTTTACGACTATTAATCGCTGTCGAGTCTAATGTGCCGCTTCCAGAACTTTTAACATCTCTTTCGGACTTTCCTGCAGTAAAATCAGTAACTTTTTCGCGGTGCCGCTGGGATTTCTACGTTTCATCTCCCAACTTCTAACCGTCTCAGAGCTGGCTCCGATCAAACTGGCAAATTCCTGCTGAGTTCGATTCGCGGCTTTTCTGATAGCTTTTACATCGACAGTATCAAAGTGATGCACTCTGGCTGGATCTGGTGTTATTGAACCGTTTTCTATTTCCACCATTTCTTCAGCACTGGCGAGTAATTCGCTAAATAGCTCATCGTTCATTGTTCTCTCCTGTTACTTCAGTTTTGAGGCAACGAGTTTTAATTGTTTCTTCTGATCCGGAGTCAGGTCCGCCGCATCTTTTTTTGAGTAGATTGTCGCCAGATAAAGCTTTCCGGTTTTTGCGGATAGGTTGTAGTAAATAATCCGCAGACCTCCACGTTTACCGCCTGATTGACCGGCCCATCTAAGCTTTCTGAAGCCTCCAGTGTTCTGAATAGTCGCCCCGGCTTCCGGGTTTTCGATCAGATTTTCCTGTAGTTCTTTGAACTCGTCATCCGTCAAATAATCTGCACGACGGTTGCTGAAACTGGCTAGCTCTATGAATGTAAACATACTTGTTCCATCAGTGTTAATCTCTATTCTAGCAGGTACTTTGTACCAATTCGATGCGGATTTTTTAACCTGGTCGCTTTTATCCATTACTCTCTTTCCTTTTGATCTATTTATGACGCTTCATAAACTTGCTTATAGCACGGTCTATATTCCTTACTGCGTATAGGAGAAGTAGAGCATTAGGCGTTTGTCCGACCTAGACAAAAACAGAGATTTTTCTGGATTATGTTTTCTATTTCCCATTCACAATTTCAGCTGTCTGGATAGACAAAAAAGAACCGCTACTATTGTAGCGGTAAGAATTTAAGAGTGATCTTGCCCACCCCGGCCTGCCCCTAACCACCCTCTGCCCTTCGCTCCGTTTACGCGCTCCGCCACTACGCTCATGCCGGTCTTTGCCTGCACGTTACGCAACCTGGTTCATGCCCTACTTCCGGCTACACGTTCCGCCACGTCGCTCATGCGGCCCTTCACCTGCATACTTCGCCTCCTGCGCTAATGGCCTGCTAGGTCTGGTTTTTGGTGGTTATGCTTCTGCAGGCCATAAGCTCCGGCTGGCTGCGTTTTCCGGTTCCGGTTCGCCTCAGCTCCACGGGCTGCACATTTCGCCTACAGCAAGGCATTCACGGCGGCCTGCTCCACATTCCGGCGCCGTCCGGCCTCAGCTTCGCAGGCTGTACACTGTCACTGCGCTACGGGCCTCGGGTGGTTCCGCCACACCCGAAAGCCTGCAGGCCGGGGCGTGCCAGTGTGTGCATGGCGGTGGGGTCAGTGGCATTTTCGGGTGTGGGGTGGGTGTTAGGTGTTCATATCTTTTGTGGTTAGAGGTTGCATGTTCAAAATTAAATATTGAATGTTTGTTACAGTCTTCTATCATGTGTTCATAAGTTGAAACTTTTGAACGGTCTGTTTTAGGAGGGAGTCACCATGTCTTTAATTGGTTTTGCGCGGGTATCAACACAAGCTCAGGATTTAGAACATCAGACACAGGCCTTACGGGATGCGGGCTGTAGCAAGATTTTCCAAGGTAAGCACTCCGGTAAGGCAGAGGACAATAAAAGTGCCCTAGCGCAATTAATGGAGTATGTACGGGAAGGGGACACGGTACTGGTTACCAAACTGGATCGCCTAGGCCGGTCACTGTCACAGGTACTGGTCGCACTGGATCAGTTCCAGGCAAAAGGCGTGGGCTTTAAATGCCTGGATCAAAACATCGATACCACGGAGAACAACGACCCGATGGCCAAGGCCATGATTCACCTGTTGGGTTTGTTCGCAGAGTTAGAGCGTAACTTTATCGTTAGCCGCACCCAAGAAGGCCGCAAGGCCACGGGCCGTTTAGGCGGTCGACCGCCTAAACTCTCGGACGACGTGAAACAGACGGTACGAAAAAAGTTTACTGCCGGTGCCTCAAAGTCCGCATTAAGCCGAGAGTTTGGTGTAAGTCGGGTCACGATCAAGCGGATAGTGGAGGCTCAGGAAGTGAAGCCGGACTCTGATGACGAGTGCAGGAAGCAATCAAAAATAGCCGCTACCGCTGACGCTGCAGACACGGAGCTGATGGATTTTATGGATGATGCACTTTCAGATATTGATGGATAGTCCAGGGGCATTTGTCCCGCGTTCAAGCTGAGCACCGGAGCCACCCGAAAAAAAGGCTCCCAGCGGTCTGCTATGCCCCACCCGTGCCTGTCCGGTGAGGAGTGCCATCTTCACCTGCGCGCGTCCGGTCCCGGCGGGCCTGCTTCCGGTTGTCCTTCGCGTTCCGCCATGTCGCGCCCATTGTCACTGCAAAACCAAAGACTATTTCAAAGCGCGCTCCACAGGCTGCACACTTGCACAATCCGGGTCAGTCCCACTTGCCACACCCAAAGCCACCGGACACGCGCAGGCGGTTAAGTGGCTCTAGGGTTGTTCAGTGTTAGGTGGGGCATAACAGGCCGCTCTACCCACCCACCCCGCTATAAGCGCCCCTGCGGGGCGCTCATAACGGGAGGGAATCTGTAGTGTTTTTTTGATCTGAAAATCACTATGCTATACATGTATAGCATTTGAGGATTTGATCATGTTAGCCATACGACTGACTGAAGATATAGAGGATCGCTTAACGGTACTGGCCAATAAAACGGGCCGAACAAAAACCTTTTACGCCAGAGAGGCCATTCTGACTCATCTGGAAGACCTCGAAGATTATTACCTTGCTGCCCAAGTCGTATCAGATATTCGCAAAGGAACGGAAAAAGTCCATTCCAGCAAGGATGTGAGGGCTGCTCTTGGCTTGGACGATTGATTATTCCGACCGCGCATACAAATCTCTTCAGAAGATGGATAAACAGAGTGCCAAGCGTATTGTCGATATTTTGGAAAATCGAATCGCCTTACAGGATGATCCAAGAGTTTCTGGAAAACCCCTTAAAGGTGATCTGGGGGACTTTTGGCGATACAGGATCGGTGATTACCGAGTCTTGTGTGAAATCAAAGACGATAAATTGGTGATTTTGGCTGCTTTAATAGGGCATAGAAAGGACGTTTATAACTGAAGCGGTTAGATTGTTTTCTCTCGTTATCCTATAGCCATTCGAAAGCCCCTTTCCGGGGCTTTTTTTGTGCCTGGTTAGGCGATACATAACAGGCCGCTCTACCCACCCACCCCGCTATAAGCGCCCCTGCGGGGCGCTCGTAGCGGAATTGTTTTCGGCTTGATTATAGGTTTTAACCTATATAGGCTTTGACCTATATTTAGTAGGGAGTGGCCATGTGGAATATTGAGACAACAGACACCTTTGATGAGTGGTTCGACGCTCTGGATGATACGGATCGAGCCAATGTCTTGGCCTCAATGTTAGTGCTTCGAGATCGAGGGCCTATGTTGCCTAGACCCTATGCCGATACCGTAAAGGGCTCATCCCACAACAATATGAAAGAATTGCGGGCTCAAAGCAAAGGCGATCCAATACGGGCATTCTTCGCATTTGATCCAGAAAGGAAAGGCATCATTCTTTGTGCAGGGAATAAGACCGGCAATGAAAAAAGGTTTTATGAAGTCATGATCCCTATTGCAGATCAAGAGTTCACCGCACACCTAAAGAAACTGAAAAAGGGGTAGATCTTATGGCAAGAACACTTGATCAAATAATGGAAAGTGAAAAACCGGCGGTGGTTGCTCAAGCGAAAAAAGCCGCATCAGAGACATTGCTGAATATCCGCCTGGCAGAGCTTCGTGAACGAATAGATATGACCCAAGGTGAGATCGCAGCAGCCATGGGAATCAAGCAACCCAGCGTATCGGATATGGAGCAACAGGGAAAAGACCTTAGGTTATCTTCTCTCAAGCGTTATGTGGAAGCCTCTGGCGGTAAACTCCGTCTTGATGTTGAGCTTCCAGACGGAAGTCATTATGGATTTACCGTTTAATCATCTTGAATAAGAAAAGCCCCTTACTGGGGCTTTTTTTGTATCTGGTGAGGGGATTTACCCCCTCAAACCCCAAGAAAAAAAGCAAAACAGAGTGACCAGCGGTGAAAAATAGGTGCGACAAGCACTGTCAGAGCCCTACTTCCGTATTTTTTCGGTTGGAAATCCGTTCTCAGCGTCAAAAAAAGCATATTTTGGCCTCCTAGCTGTGCGGGTAACGTCTCTTATTTCCGGAAAAACCGACGCAAAAATATACGAAAGATAGGGGTATTAAAAATCAAGGTTAGGCAGGGGAATAGAACCTGACAAGGGCGTTCGAAATATACGATCGTTATTCTCGGGCACATTTTCCAACTCCTCTAGGGCCATTAATTGTTCTCCGGACAATACCTAAAACACCTTTGATTTGTGCCAGGCCCTCATCATTACTGGCAGTCTATCTGTATTGTACGTATTATAAATACATACAATACAGATAGGCAGACAAACCCATGGACGTAAAAACCGATATCAAGGCCCGGATCATCAACGCAGCAAACCACCTGGTCGATCAGGGCACAGAAAACCCGACCAATGAGCAGGTACGACAGAGGTTAGGTGGCGGCTCCCTATCTCATATATCCCCGGTAATGCGGGAATGGCGACAGGCACGGCGTGAAGACATTCATGCAGCCCTGCAGATGCCAGACGAGTTGAAACAATCCATACAGGTTTCCCTTGGGAAAATCTGGAGTACCGCTAGTGAACAGGCATTGGCCAACACGGAGCAGGCCAGACAGCAAGCCAGGGAAGAAGTCGAAGAGATGGCCACTGAACTGTCAGGAGCTCTAGAAGAAATCACCCGGTTGGAAAAACGGCTGGCTGAGTCAGAGATACAGGCAGAGCATCAGACTAAACAAGCGGTCACCATGGAACAGTCATTGGCCCAGGCTAAGACAGACCAGGAGAAACTGGCCATTACCAATGCCACCTTGTCCGCTGGCCAGGAAGACAAAACCCAGCAGATCGATCTGTTAAGGGAAGAACTGAAGGACGCCAGGCAGGAAAACAAAACGCTGCAGCAAGAACTGATAGAGATTGTCCGTGGCCGGGATAAGCCTGCGAAGTAGGGCCTCTGTGGGGGGGATTTATCGGTTTTTACTGTCAGGTTTTTGTCCTTAGTTCAGATATAAGTGACCCCAAATCTCTCCACATATGAACGAATAAACAACCATAACCATTTGATTTTAAAGAATTTAAGTGGATGATAAGGAGTGATGTGACTATACCGGAATCCCTCGTTATTTGACCCTAAATCCCTCCCTTTTAACCGTCAATCCGTCCCTATATGGGGCTAACAGGCTGATTATTAGGGACTTTGGCATCAACTTTTTGTCGTCTTTCGAGAAATCTCGTCAGGTTTTTGTCCATAGTTCGGAGATAAGCGACCCTAAATTTCTCCCTTTGACAGTCAATCCGTCCCTATATAAGGCTAATAGCCTGATAACAAAGGGAATTCTTGTCAGGTTTTTGTCCATAGTTCGGAGGTAAGCGACCCTAAATTCCTCCCTTTAACAGTCAATTCGTCCCTATATGCGAAATATAGTGTCTCGTTATTTTAGGCCTAACTTCATCTGTTTTATGGCCTCTAGAGCCATTTCTTTTTCTTCTGGAGTTCTTGGTAGAGAAGAGTTTTTCTGAACAGGAGGCGGGGAATATGTAGCAGTCTGTCTGGCCTTTTTAGCTGTACTTGTAAACTTAATCGTAAATAAGAGATGAGTAATTTTTCGACCTGTCTTTTTCTGTTCGTAAGATACGGTCAATGGTGAGTGTTCATTAATTTCTGCAACAGCCAAGTCTATTACTCGGCGCTTTAAATCTTTAATGGCTGAATACTTATTCTCTAGATCCAACAGGTAACGCAGCTGGTCTATTTCCGCCAGAATTTGGCGTTTTCCGGTATGTTTCCATTGAATGAAAAACTCGTATAAGCGGATTGAGTAAGAACTAGACATCTTAGCTACATCACTCAGGGCATAACGGGTAAATTGCTCGGTTAACTGATTTAGGAAAGGGATCATATCGGTGCCGAACCTTAGCTCTACACGTCCTTCAGATTCAATGTAATCTACCGTTTGAATCCAACGAGTCATTCGACGTCTGGAGGGACGGTTTTCGCCATCGGGATCTTTTAGAATTGTAATGCTACGGTCGTATAGTCTTTTAGATGCTTCGGATAAATCACGATAAGCTGAGTTGATATCCGTTCCACTGAGTTGAGAAATTTCTTCAGCTGTTACAGTGTACATATGCTGGTCTGTAATAGCTTCGTTCCTTGGTATCTTTGAAATGCAAGCAAGGATAACCCGTTGTTCTACAACGCTCAGGCGATAGGCTGCATTGATAATATGATTGGATTTTACAACCTGAGGTTCCCTAGACATTTCTTTCCATTCCTCTTATTAACTAGGACAATAATATATCTGTCCTTTTTAGCAGTCAATCCGTCCCTATTAACAGTCAATCCGTCCCCTTTTAGCAGTCAATCCGTCCCCTTTTAGCAGTCAATCCGTCCCCTTTTAGCAGTCAATCCGTCCCTATATACACATATAACTACTTGTTTTTAATAAAATTTTATCGTTCTAAAAGGTTTAAAGTATAAAAGGGAAAACGCGCGCGAGAAAATCTCGCAAAACGCGCCCCACTCAAGGGGGGCAAGCCCCCCGCCGCGCCCTTCCCGCTTCGCTCCCCGGCTCCCCCCAATCTGTGCTAAACGGGTTGTTCCTACCCATCATCAAAAACAAACCAACTATTGCGTCGACAAGTCGACAGCTTTTTTGCAGCTTCGCTGCTAACGTCAAAAGAAAGTTTGGCAGGTCACGATAGAGGTCAATCGAGATCGACAGATCTAAGCCCGCGAATTTCGGCCTGAGAGACCGCCTGAGAGCTTTTCTAGTTACTCAGGGGCTCTGCCCCTCCTTCGCTACGCTCACCCCCGTACAGCGCAACTGAGAGCCTCGAATTTCACCACAAACATCCAGGAACAAGAAACTCACAACCTTACCCATGATTTCTGTGGATAACCGGCCATGCAGCCATGCGCTTTACCGAGCATCTCTCATCGATATTGAGTGATAATGCCAACACTCAGGTAAGAAAACGGTATCAACTGAATCATGAAAAAAACGACACAAACCCAACAGGATCAAGACATCTCTCCAGAAGATATCGAGGACATTCGCCAAGCGGAAGAAGTCCTGCAGCGTATTCGCAGCGGCCAGGAAAAAACGTACTCATTGGAAGATGTGGAGCGAGAACTTGGTCTGGATAATTGGGATGATAAGAAGTTTAAATAAGCACCTAAACAGTGCCAAAAAGGTTTCAATTTGGTTCTAAAAACAAACTAAATTGAAACCTTTTTATAATATCTAATTTATACGAGTAATTTTCTTACCAGACATCAGTAAAGTGAACTGACTTTCGTCTTTTGAGTCAATATTAAGGTGTTCATTACACCCAGTCATATAACTTCTTGATCCATCCGTTACTGTAATTTCACCGGTCTCTAAATCTGGCCCAAAACGAACTTGCTTAACCTTCCGGATCACGGAATAAGTTTTTCCTGATTCACTCTGGAATAATCCTAAATCATCATATCTCATATGGCTTACCTCAGTGTTCTTTGAGTTTATGATCGATAAGCACTTTCGCTGCTTGTTTCTTTACTTTTTTTGTCGTTCCTTTACTAGCTAACTGAGAGGCTGCTTTACGAACTTTTGCAGATATACGATGTGGCATATTGAATATTTCCTTTTCAAAAAACTGTACGGAAATACATTATACCTTCGTCTATATCATTGCAACTAGTAAGGATAACTCTTTCCAAAAAGATCCCTATCTGGCGATTTTTTAGTTCCAAAAAAGCACTAAAACAGTTTTACTTAATCACCAATCTGATACCATTATCCCTACCCACATCACCCTCCAATAAACAGAGGCCACCATGATCATATTGATCGGAAGTCAAAAAGGCGGTGCCGGAAAAAGCACCTTGGCGGTTAACCTAGCCGCCAAATTTGCCAAGCAAGGTTCAGACGTTGTTTTAGTGGATGCCGACCGTCAGTCCACCGCCGCTAACTGGTGTTCAGATCGATCAGAGACAGACGCACCGACCGTGCATTGCATCCAGAAATATGATGACGTACGGGCCACCTTAAAAGACATGGCCACCCGTTATGAAGTAGTGGTAGTGGATGCCGCCGGTCGTGATAGTAAAGAACTCAGAACCGCCATGCTTGCCGCCAATATCCTGATCGTACCGGTACGACCGTCTCAGCCGGATCTGGATACCCTGGAAACCATGTCGGAGATCATCGACCAGGCCAAAGACTTTAACGAACAGCTCAACGTTCATGGCCTGTTCACCATGTGCCCGACCAACGTCAGAGGCAAAGAAGGCGCAGAGGCAGAAGAGTACGTCACCGATTACGACAACATTCCTTTCCTAACCAGCAGGATTTATGACCGCAAGGTATACCGGGACTGTATGCCAGAAGGTTTAGGTGTCGTGGAAATGGCCAGTAACAAAGCCGCTGATGAGATCAACGCCCTGTTTAACGAGGTATTCCCCGCATGAGAAAGCGTAACGCACGTCAAGAGAAGAAAAACCCAAGCGCTTTTATTGAAGCCGCAGATAGTGCACCGGCAGAACCGGTATCTGAAGCGAAACGCCGCCGGGAGCCTCGTAAATACAAATCTATTACTCTGCCAATGAATCAGGCAGAGTATGAACAGTTAGAGGCGCTGGCAGCAGAGCTGGATCGGTCGATGTTATCGACGATAAGGCATGCAATTTCTAAGTTGGCGAAAGACAATGATTAGTATGATTAAAAGAATCGTTATACCTATTAAGTCTTTATTGTTTTTCTTAAGGGGATTGTTTTACTTTCTTATAGAAAGTCCTATTATACTGGCTATTAATATTTTATTTATAATGTTTCCTCTTTTGTATTTGGATTATTTAATAGATGAAAAATATAGAAATGACTTTTTATTTGCGCTATTTTCTGCATATTTACTGAGCTTCGTGTTTTCGCCATTTTTTGTCTCTCAAAATAAAAGCTGGATGGCTATTTTTTCTATAAAAATATCGGCAATGCTAACTATATTTGGATTCTATTACATATATATGACCCATGGTATTAAATGTAATGGAAAACTCCCTGAGTTAGAGTTTGATTACCTGTATTTTAGTACTATTACATTTACGACAATAGGATATGGTGATTGTTTGCCTGTAAGCAAAGAAGCCAAAACAGCTGTTATGATACAATCTATGATTGGGTATTTATACTTAGGAGCTGTTACATCTCTTATGTTCAAAATTTTAATAGATCGTAATAATTCTAAATAAAAAATTACTCTAATGACTGATTTGATAACCATTTTTCTCAAGACGAGCATACAACTCAGCATAACTCTCTCCCGGTCTGGCCAGCTTCTCAGCCTGACCTTTTGTTAGGCTCTTGGACTTCGTTTTACCCCTTGCCTTTAATGCCGCTTTCTCTTTGAACTTAAATTTAATCCCGACAATTTTACGGACTTTCTTTTTCGGCTCATAAGACACATCAAAGGAGGTGTACTGATTGATCTCTTTTACAGCGGTTTCCAGCACACGGGCCTTAAAATTGGCAAAGACACGGTATTTATCGCCAATATCCAGCAGATTTTTGAGTTCATCGAGTCCAATCTCGAATTCATTTTTCGAATTTTTCCATTGAGCAATCAGCTCATAAACTCGAATGGAATAGATGCTTTTCATTTTGGCCACATCGCTTAAGGCATATCGCGTAAATTGCTCACTCAACCGATTGATAAACGGAATCATATCTCGACCGAATCTCAGTTCGATATGCCCTTCTGATTCAACATAAGCCACAGTTTGAACCCAGCGGGTACGCTGAACCTTCAAGGGACGTACACGACCGTCAGGCTCCTTGTAGATGGTTACAGAGCGTTCATAAAGTCGATCTGCCGCATCAGCCAGATCCCGGTAAGCGGTTTTAATGTCCATCCCGCACAACTCAGACATTTCTGATGCACTCACCTGATACATCACTTCGTCGGTGATTTCCTGATCACGGGGAATTTTAGAGATGCAGACCAGCAAGATACGCTGTTCCATCAGGCTCAGCCTGTAAGAGGCATTGATTATATGATTCGACTTCACAACCTGAGGCGATAAGGAAGGCATTTTGTAGGCTCTTTTTTAACTATTACATCAAAATTTAATGTAATAGTTAACCGTCAATTTGTATACCTTTAACCGTCTTTTTGTATAGGGTTGACCGTCAATCTGTAGATAGTTGACCGTCAATTTGTAGATGTTAAGCACTATAAGTATATGTTTTTAAAGGTAAATAATAGCCCTAAAAGGTTTTAAAAGATTTAAAAGTATATAAAAGCAAAAAATAGGGTTCAAACAGCATCTCATGCCTACTTATTAGGGCCTGATTAAGTAAGACATAGTTGACCGTCAATCTCTCATAGTTCAGCCGTCAATTTGTATAGGTTTGACCGTTTACTCTCTGGGTTTCAGGCCAACGAATGGGCATAGCTAATAGATAAATCACTTCCCTGATGACCCAAAGACGTTGTTTTGAAACACACCGTCAATCTCTCATAGTTCGACCGTCAATTTGTATAGCCTTCATGGTCATTGGCCTTGCTTCAGTATCTGCTACTATAACCTTGTAGTTTGTGAGGTTTAACGACTATTCAGTCCCAATACAGAACTGTTATAAAACTAATTTAGAACCAAAACAAAACCGTTTTGAAAGGAGTTCAGAACCATGTCCGTATTTGCCTACCTGCGAGTATCGACCACCGGACAGGATGTCGATAACCAACGCCACGGGATTCTTGAGTA
>Ga0193964_1001147_pt1 | contig 11977 bp, 13 predicted proteins | sample FB_7_MG_FD_140323 | JGI IMG/M metagenome (GOLD analysis project Ga0193964, IMG submission 140323) | Microbial mat bacterial communities from the Broadkill River, Lewes, Delaware, United States - FB_7_MG | ecosystem: Environmental > Aquatic > Freshwater > River > Microbial mats | place: USA...
AAAAAGTCTTTGATCATATATATAATTTCCTTAGATAGTCATACTAACTCTACCAAATATTATTTTAATACTTAGCAGCCATATTGTACCCTATTATATATAAATTTTTATTATAAAGTAATGTCACGAAAAAGTCATAAGTACTGATCTGTATGACTTATTTAATAATAAAATAACTTATTACGTTAAGTAGTTATTTTATCATAAAGCTCTTCGACATATTGTTTTGCAAACTCTTTTTTATTCTCTTTTTTAATTCGTAGATCGGTTTTTATCTCGTCTAGTTCTTCTATAGTAAAGTACTCCAAATAGCTAGGATTGATATATGTTTTTGTCCCATCAACACTAATGAGATACTTTATATCTTCTATTAATTGATCTTTTGAAATATCCATTATTTTACAAACTTTTCTAAAATCTGTTCTAAGTAAAGTTCCATTTTAGGATCTCCAAAATCATCTTCTGCACTTTTACAACAACCACATGCAGTTCCTGCATCTGTTAGTTCACCAATATCTTCTATTGTTTTTGCATTTTGTTCTTTAATAGAGTGAATAATTTCACCTAAAGTTACATCTTTACAAGTACAAACTTTGTATGAATATTGAAAATCTGCCATTATTTCTTTTCTTTTTTTAATATTTCGTAAGCTTCATTTATCTCTTGAAGTTTTTTTGTTGCTTCATCAATGATTGATTGTTCTGCACCTTGCCCAGTTACAATATCTGGATGATTTTGTTTTACTAGGTCTCTATACTTTTTTTTAATAGTTGGCATATCATCAGAAACATTTACACCTAAGATTTTACATGCATTTTCTAGTGACAACTCTTTTGAATTTTGTTTTTGAGTATAAAATTGTTCAAATTGAGCAATCATACTTTCAAAATCAACTTTTTTTATCTCTAATGCTTTAGAGATATCTTCTGTTATTAGAAACTCTGCATTTGAAAAGTCACCATCTATAAATGCAAGATTTAGTAAATATTCCATAACTTTTAATCTTTTTGCATACTCTTTTTTTGTAAGCGAAAAATACTTTGAAGCTACATTTATAGTATTGTCAAAACTATTCATCTCTTTTTTATAAATATTTTTTAGTTTTTCTCTGATATCTTCACTGTTTTCAAAATGATTTGATATATCTGTAAAAGTATGACTTAATATTTCAGCCTCTAATTCACTAACATTTCCATCTGCTTTAGCAACCTTTGCTAGCATTGCTATTAAAAGTCCAGCTTCATGATCTGCAATATCACCTTTTAAAGATTGTTTTCCATCAACTTTAATATGTAAGTAATCACTACTTTTATAGTTTCTATTTAACATATAAAAAACAATTCCCACAACAACTAATATTAAGAGTTTTTCCATTTTTTGCCTTTATAAAATATTGAGTGAGATTTTATCTAAATTTAGGTAAAATCTCGTGATTAATAATTAACACAAGGTATTTATATGTTTGGTATGGGATTTATGGAGATTTTTTTAATTCTAATGGTGGCAATCATTGCACTAGGACCTGAGAAACTTCCAGGGGCAGCTGTTGATGTTGCTAGATTTTTTAAAAAGATGAAAAGTGGGTTAGATGAAGCAAAATCTACTTTAGATAGTGAGCTAAATATTTCAGAGATGAAAAAAGAAGCAGAGAGTTTTAAAGCGAACATGGGAAATGTAAAAAGTCTTGTTGATGTAGATTTAGATGACTTATCAAATATTATGGATGATGAACCAGTAAATAAAAAAGAGCCTGTATTGGCTAAAGAATCATCAGAAAAAAATGCAGAAGATTTTAAAGTTAAAAAAGTATCTAAAAAACAAAAAGTATCTATGAATAAAGACGAGGAAGTTTAATGTTAGAAGATTTAAAACCTCATATAGCTGATTTAAGAAAAAGACTTGTAATATCAAGTATTACACTATTTTTTGCTTTTTTTGCATGTTTTGCTGTTTATGAACCAATATTAGAATGGATGATGCTTCCTGTTGAAGCTGTACTTCCTGAAGGTTCACAGATGGTAGCTATTGAGGTTCAAGAAACATTTTTTACAGCACTTAAAGTTGCATTTTTTAGTGCTTTTTTAGTCTCTTTACCTGTAATACTATGGCAACTATGGTTGTTTTTAGCACCTGGTCTGTATGAAAATGAAAAAAAACTTGTAATTCCTTTTGTTTTAGGGGCTACAACTATGTTTCTCGTTGGTGCGTCATTTGCATACTATGTAGTTGTACCATTTGGATTTGAATTTCTTATTAACTTCGGAAGCACTGTAGTTTCAGTGATGCCAAGTATTGGAAAATATGTAGGTTTTTTTACAAAACTTTTATTTGGATTTGGTGTTGCTTTTGAGCTACCTGTATTTACATTCTTTTTAGCTGTTATTGGTTTGGTTACTGATAAAACACTAAAAGATTTTTTCAAGTATGCAGTTGTTCTTATTTTTATGCTTTCTGCATTGTTAACACCTCCAGATGTTTTAACTCAGTTCTTAATGGCTGGACCGCTTATTTTGCTTTATGGTGTATCTATTTATATTGCAAAAGCATTTAATCCTGCTTCAAAAGAAGAATATGAAGAGGAAGAGGCTGAAGAGTTAGATGAGTCTAAAGAATAATAATTTAGACCCATTAAAAACGCAAAGCTATAGCTATAATTTACCAGAAGAGTTAATAGCTACATATCCAGTAACACCCGCGGATAGCGCAAAGTTACTGGTTTATGATAGACAAACAAAAACAATCACACACACAAGCTTTAAACATCTCCTTGATTTTATCCCTGCAAATACTGAAATCTTTTTTAATGATACAAAAGTTATCAAAGCTAGAATATTTGGAAAAAAACAAACAGGTGGTAAAATAGAACTATTATTTAATAAACCATTACCAAACAACAAGTATTTAGTATATATGAGAGGAAAAGTTCTTGTTGGTAATATTATCTCTTTTGATCTTGATTTAAAAGTTGAAGTGATAAAACTTCAAGAAGATGGAAGTAGAGTTGTTAAATTCTATAAAAATGAAAAAGAGTTAGATTTTTTATCATTGGTTGAAATTTTAAATCAAATTGGACACCTTCCTTTGCCTCCATACTTAAAGCGAGATGATGATGATTCTGATACTACAAACTATCAAACACTTTTTGCTAAGAACTATGGAGCAGTAGCAGCACCAACTGCATCATTACATTTTACACCTAGCTTACTTGAAGAGTTAAAGAAAAGATATAATACAAACTATTTAACACTACATGTGGGAGCTGGTACATTCAAACCTGTTGAATCTGATGATATTTTAGATCACCCTATGCATAGTGAGTTTTATGATATACCAAGTGTATCTAAAGAGGTTTTAGATAGTAATAATAAGATTTTAGCAGTAGGTACTACAGTAACTAGAACAGTTGAATTTTATAATGATACAAAACAATCTTCAGGTGAGGCAAATCTATTTTTAAATCCATTGAATAAACCAAAAAGAGTAGAATACTTACTTACAAATTTTCATTTGCCTAAGTCAACATTAATTATGCTTGTAGCATCGTTTATTGGATTAGAAGAGACTATGGCTATATATGAAGAGGCTATAAGAGAAGAATATAGATTCTTCTCTTATGGTGATGGGATGTTGATAGTATAAAGATTAAGTAATCTTTGCTCTTCTATCTACCCCTTGAAAATTTGGATCGACAATTTGTTTTCTAATTTTTATGTCATTCTTACCGTCAAACTTTTTTGAAGTAGCATCCTCAACAATATTAGATGCTATTTTTGCTGATTGTTGTGCAACAATATTTGTTTCATCTACAATTTTTACATTTTCTACAGTATTGTTATCTACTTCTTTTATGATACTATTGATATCTTCAATTTTTAACATTTGGATATTATTATCTTTTGCTACTGAACTAATAAGTTCAATTGTAGCATTGATTTTTTCATTTAATATGTCATATCCCTCAATCATATTTTTTGCTATATCACTTCCCTTTTTAGATTCTTGTGATGCTAGTCCAATAAGATCTTCTATATTTTGTGAAGCTTCTGCTGATCTACTTGCTAGGTTTCGAACCTCTTGAGCAACAACAGCAAAACCTTTTCCTGCTTCTCCTGCAGTTGCCGCCTCAACAGCTGCATTTAAAGATAATATATTTGTTTGAAATGAAATTTGCTTAATCGTATCTATTGATTCAATAATAGCATCTACTTTTCCATTTATATTATTCATCGCATGAGATGTTTGTTCAGCTAGTTTATGACCATTGTTTGAGTATTCATTAACTTGAGTTGCTAACTTCGTCATATTTTCACTATTTTTACTAGTATTTTTAATATTTTTCATAATATCAGTTATTGAGCCAGTTGTTTCATCTAAAAGATCAGATTGTTCTTGTGATGATACTTTTAACAATTTTACATTATCTGAAAAAACTGTTGCTGTTTGTTGTAAAGCTTTTCCATTTTTTAAGTTTTGTGTACTTAGTTGAGTTAAAGTCTCTCCAAGAAAATCAACTTGATCAAACAGTTTTTTTACGTTTCCTGCTGTTTTACCTTGAGAGTTAATTCTTTTACTATATTGATCTTTACTGTATTCATCTAATATCTCTAGTGTTCGATTAATATTATACTCTAATGATGCAATTAAATCATTTACTATAGTTATAAGATTGTTAATTTCTGGATTTGTAGCCTTAGCATCAATTCGAACATGAAGATTTCCTACTGAAGCTTGCTTACAAATAAGAGCACTTTGATTGATCGCTTGTCCATTTTGATCAATTCCATCTATAACTTTAACAATATTATCATTTAGCGTTTTAACAATCTCCCCTATCTCATCCATATAATGAATTTTAAATGGTTCAATTGTGTCTCTTTCATTTGATAAAAAGGAGAAGAAGATTAAAAACTCTTCTTTTAGTGTTTGTAGAGGTTGAGTTGTTTTCTTTGTCACAATCCAAACTACAGCTACAATAATAAGTATAAATAGTACAGAGATTCCAAGTATGAATAATAATGTATCTTGAATAGTTTTATCTGCTTTATCAAGAGAAAAAGTTAAATCAATAACTCCTATTACATCACCCTCTTTTTGATTTGCATGACACATAATACAATCAGGTGTTGCAATCATTGGTCTAAGCACTCTAAAATAGTGTGAGTCCTTTTCATAAGATTCTAGTACCTGCTCTTTTTTACTTTCAAATGTTCTTATTATATCACTATCAGTAGTATACGCAGTTTGTGGAGAATATAACTCTAAAGTTCCTTTACTTTTTGCAACTGTAAGTTTTGTTAGTCCTTTAATGTCATTTCTACTATCTTCTTCTGCTTGTTTTATAATTGCAGGGTCTCCTGTATTCATTGCATTTCTTAATGTTAAAAATAAAGAATCAGTAAGCATACTTAATGATTCTTTTGCACTATTTTTAACTAATGTGTGCATTTGAGAAGCTGTAACATAATTTGTTACAACACTACTTATAATTAATATTATAAATATTGGTACAACTATTTTAGTTGATACCCTAAGTTTATTCATCATCTATTTCCCTTAACTCTTTTAGTAACTCTTATTTTAATGTAGATTTGAAATCATCCCATTGTTGTGATATTTTTGTTACTAATTTCTCTGTTATTCCTTTAATATTTAATAATATTGAAGGACTTTGTTCTAAAACACCTATTACTTCATCCGTTCCACCAAAATCTTCAATAATTTTATCAAATTTTTTGTTTCCAACACCACTAACTGAAGTTAATACTTTTTTTAACTCTTTTTTTGATAGTGTAATTGTTTGTACAGCTTCTTGATCTTCATCTCCTTTTGGTGATGGAGTATTGCTTTTATCTAAATTTTCAACTTTCATTGACTTTAAACTTTTTAGTGGAAATCTATCTTGATAGTTAAATATCTCACTTGGCCACTCTTCACTCCATCTTCTTTTTACATCATAAACTTTATATTTATCATCTAACTCATGTAAATAAACTTCACTTTTTCCATACATTTTTTTCTTTTTACCAAAATATGCACCATCATAACTTGAATTGTATTTTCCAAATGTAATATGTCTCATTGTTCGTAAAAGATCAGGACTTACTTTTCCTAACTCTTCCCAGTTAAACATTGGCATATGTGGTTTTCTAAATTTACCTTCGCTTAAACTCCACATTAAATATTGACCAATCCAGTCTCTAATATAAGGAAATGCTGCAAATGCTGTAGCACACTCTAAAATTCTTACTTTTCCATCTTTTCCATATGCAACGTCACAAGCCCAGTATTCAGCTTTAGCTGCTTTTGAAACTTTAACCGCAAGATCAAGTACGTTTTTAGGTACATCCATATAATCCATGCTTCCACCTTGAGATGTGTTTGTAAGCCATTCTCCCTCAGGAGCTCTTCTCCAAAATGCACAAATTGGTTTATGACCAATTAACATAACTCTAATATCAGCTTCCATTGGAACAAAATCTTGAAAATACATAGGGTGGTATTTTTTTTCTGCATAAAGATCTTTTGCCTCTTTATAACTATCTACTTTATGTACAAAATATCCACCATAATTTGAAGGACCATATGATTTTTTAACTATTTTTGGATATTCACAATTTTTTAGGAACTTATCACCATTTGGTCTATTATAATAAATATATGTTTTTGGAATTGGAAGATCATATTTCCATGCAAATCTAGTAACATTTTCTTTAGATTTATTAGAAAACTGTGTATCTAAACTTGGAACAAAACGTACATTTGGTAAAGCACGTGCAATCTCTCTAAATGTTTCATAAGCAGTTGCTGGAACATTTCCTATTAATACATCAATTTTTTTCTTTTTAACCTCTTTTATGAATCTATCTTTATCATTTCCCCAGTGATATGTTACTGTTTCAATTTTATTTGGCCAACCTTTGAAGTTAGAATGATCGAAGAATCTTAATACATAGTCCATATATAAAAATCCAAGTTTTGGTAGTTGTTTATTGTTTAATGCCATCTGTTTTCCTTTTTAAATTTGTTTTTTTTGTTTTTTTGTTTTTCTATCAATCATATCTACTATTAATTCAATTTTTTTATTATTGAAGTTTAATCCCTGTTTTTCTTGCTCTGGTGTTGCAAATGCTGGTATACCATTTACTTCAAGTACTATATATTCTTCTTTTTCCATATCATATATAATATCAACTCCACCAATATCAACTCCACATGCTTTACAAGCATTTATTGCTATATTTTTAATCTCATCGTTAGCATCTCTCATAAAAACTGATCCACCACTAGTTATATTTGTTCTCCAGTCAGTTCCATTAGCTTTTCTTCCATAACATCCAACAAATTGTCCATCTACAACATCAACTCTAAAGTCTGTATTATCATATTTTATAAATTTTTCTACATAAAAGTATCTTAAATCCATTTGATTTAAAAATGGCATTAACATATCTAGATTTGCTTCATTTTCAATTTTTGTAAGACCTACTCCACCCCAACCATCAGTCGGTTTATAAACCATTTTATCCCATTTTTTAATAATCTTTTTTAATTGATGTCCATCATCTCTATGGCATAGTTTATAATCTGCAGTTTGAATACCATTATTTCTTAAAACAAATGAGGTATGAAACTTATCTTCTGTTAGAGCAAAAGAATCATAAGAATTAATCATTGGAACTGCTCTATTTAAAGCTTGATACAAATACATTTGGTATTTTGATTGTTCACCAGCATTATAAGAGAAAAATAGATCTAGTTTATCTAACTTATGATCTTTTGTACAGTTTTTTGATTGACAATATATATGTCCATTTTTTGCTATTGCATTTCTAAGATTTAGTTCAGGTATTGTATCAATATCACGATCTTTAAGTTGTTTAATCATATTCTTTTGAATATCATCACCACCACCGTTTTTATACATCCACATTCCAATTGTTCGATTACTCATCAAATTCCCCTTTAAAAAATTTTATTATCTTGATGATATTGTAAAATACTTGTCATCATACCAATCCGCTGTTCAAAACTACTTTTTAATGCCCTTTCGTGTATTGTATGATCACCATCTCCAAATGGACCAAATCCATCTAATGTTATTACACCACAAGAAGCTACATGATTTGCATCACTTACGCCTCCTCTTTGTTCTGTTTTAATTTTGTGTGATGTTATTTTTTCGAGTTTCTCAATAAATTTTTGTTGATTTTTGTTTGGTTCCATTACATCTCTTTGGATTAAACCTTCGAGTTTTGAAATAGTACCCTCTACATATGAAGTATTTGTTATAGTATTAAGAGCACTTAATAATCTGTCTCTTTCACTATTTTTTGTATATCTTATTTCTAATAATAATTCACAGTTTGGACTAATCGTATTTGCACCAATCCCACCTGTAATTTTTCCAACATTAACTGTTGTTCCTATTTCTAAATTTGTTAACTTTGTTAGTTCTTGTAGTTTATATGATGCTTCTAAATTGGCATTAATACCTTTTTTGTAGCTTGTACCTGCGTGAGCTGCACAGCCAGTTGTAGTAATGGTGTAAGTTCCAACACCTTTTCTTCCTGTAACAACTTCTAAATCTTCTCCTGCAGCTTCAAATACAAAACAATAATCATAGTTTTTTGCTAGTTCAAGAGTAATGAATTTGCTATCATCACTACCTGTTTCTTCATCAGAAACTAAAAAGAAATCAATATTTTGTAACTTTTTATTTTTTTTAAATACTTTTTTTAGTGCTTCAAGAGCAACGATATTTCCACCTTTCATATCACAAGTACCAGGTCCATAAACCCAATTCTCATCTTGATGAAATGAATCAAATGCACCCTCTGGAAATACCGTGTCATTGTGTCCAAGAAGTAAAATCTTATCGCCATCAACTTTTGGTGTTGTAAAAAGTTGGTGGTTTCCTAATACATCTCTGTTATATGTTGTTGTTTCAAACCCTAATTTTTCAATCCATTTTTGCATAATTGAACCAACATTATCTACTCCCTTTTTATTTTGAGTAAATGAGTTGATTTTACAAATCTCTTCTAAGCCCTTTAAGTAGTCCATCAAAAACCTTTTAAATCATTCTTAAAATCGTGCTATTGCACATCATACAGTATTTGCAAACATAAAAAAAGGCTGTTAATTATAACAGCCTTTTTTTATTAACTTTTTGTACCTCTTGTATGCCCTTCTATTATAAATCTAAGTGCATTTAGTCGAATAAACCCTTCTGCATCTTTTTGATTATATACATCATCTGCTTCAAATGTAGAATGAGCTTCACTAAAAAGTGATTTTGGAGATGTTCTTCCAACAACTATAACATTACCCTTGTAAAGTTTTAGTCTAACTTCACCCTCAACATATTTTTGAGTTGCATCAATAGCTGCTTGCATCATCTCTCTTTCTGGAGAAAACCAAAAACCGTTGTAGATTAATTCAGCATATTTAGGCATCATAGCATCTTTTAAATGTGCTTCTTCTCTATCTAAACAGATTGATTCAATCGCTCTATGAGCTTTTAGCATAATAGTTCCACCTGGAGTTTCATAACAACCACGAGCTTTCATACCAACATATCTATTCTCAACTATATCAATTCTACCAATACCATGAGTATTTCCATAGTCATTTAACTTTTTAAGAAGTGTAGCTGGTGACAGCTCTTCACCATTGATTGAGATAGGATCACCATTTTTATAACCAATAGTGATGTATTCTGCTTCATCTGGTGCTTTTTCTGGAGAATTTGACCATAACCACATTGAATCTTCTGGTTCTGCATTTGGATTTTCTAGGTGTAACCCTTCATATGAGATATGAAGTAAATTTGCATCCATTGAATATGGACTTACAACTGGGTTTCCATCTTCATCCATATGTTTTTTATCGATGCTAATATTGTGTTTTTCTGCGTATGCAAGAAGTTTTTCTCTAGAGTTTAAATCCCATTCTCTCCAAGGAGCAATAACTGTAATATCAGGATTTAATCCTAAATATCCAAGCTCAAATCTAACTTGATCGTTCCCTTTTCCTGTTGCTCCATGAGATACTGCATCTGCACCCATTTTATTAGCAATTTCAATTTGTTTTTTTGAAATTAAAGGACGAGCAATTGATGTACCAAGAAGATACTCTCCCTCATAAATTGCATTTGCTCTGAACATTGGAAAAACATAATCTTTTACAAATTCTTCACGAATATCTAAAACAAAAATATTTTCTGGCTTTATACCATGTTCAAGAGCTTTTTGACGAGCAGGTTCAACCTCTTCGCCTTGACCTAAGTCTGCTGTAAATGTAATAACTTCAGCGTTATATTCATCTTGTAGCCATTTTAAAATGATACTAGTATCTAGTCCACCACTATATGCTAAAACTACCTTTTTAACTTCTTTTTTCAACATTTCATCTCCGTATATATTATAAAATAAATTTAATAATATTATATCAAAAAAAGAATTAAAAATTTACATATTTTTACTAAAAGAAAAGGTTAAAATTTATAATTTTAATTTTTCTATTTTCGTTTTTAATTCATCCTCTTTTATAGGTTTTAAAAGATATCCTGAAGCACCATTTTTTATTGCTCTTATTACTTTATCTTGTTCTCCGTGAGAAGTTACCATGATTATTTTTGCTTTTGAATTTATTTTTCTAATCTCTTCAACTGCATCAATACCATCTCTTACTCCATTTACCTCTGGCATAGTTATATCCATAGTAACAAAGTCTGGATTTGTTTTTTCAAATTCTGAAATTGACTCATGACCATTTGCAGCTTCACCCACAACTTCATGGCCTAATTTTTCTAACATTCTTCTAACATTTACTCTCATTATTTTTGAATCATCAACAACTAATGCTTTCGCCATATTTTTTCCCTTTTTATATAAAATAACTTAAAATTATTACACTATCTTTATGTTTTAAATTAACAACAAACATTTGACCATTTGGCTTTCTTTTAATGTTCATAGAACCCTTCATTGGTAGTGGTGTAGAGATATCTACTTTACCACCATTTTTTATAACATTCAATTCATTTAGGATATTTCCTAAAGTGACATTTAGTACTTCAGAAACACTTTCTGATGCTAACTCTAATAGTTCTTCATCTTCCATCTCTCCAAATACAAATGCCTTTGCAATATCAAAAGAGAGTTGATTTGTTACGCTCATACCAACAGTCCCTTTTATATCTCCATTCAATGATATAAATACCGTTCTATCGTGATAACTAATATTATTAACTTCTAATACTTCATACTTGTCATCAATTACATCTCCTAAGTCCAAATCCTGTTTAAAATAATCTATAGTACGTCTTGACAGTTTTTCTAATATCTCTATATGATAACTCACTAAGCTTCCTTACATTATTTAGTAAAACAAAAATTATTTTTACCTTTACAAGAATTGTACCATTAAAATATTAAGTTTTCCAAATATTTTTTATAAAAAATATTAAATATCTAAATACAGAGATATTTCATCCGCTAACATAAAATCAGTAGAATATACTTTTTTATTTTTTTTATTTAATTTTTTATGATTTATTAAATCTAAAACTTTTTCTTTTTCCTCTTGAGTAAATATCTCTATATTCACTCCAGCTACACTTCGAAAACCTAAAAGTATCTTTTCAATTTTTATATCTGTATTTGTTAACGATTCAATTTGTTCATACTTTAGAGGATCTTGAATGTATTGGATAATATCTTTTTGAGAATAAAATCTTTTATTCTCGATACAACCTACTGCTCCTGAACCAACTCCGAGATATTCTTTATATTCCCAGTATCCAAGATTGTGTTTACTTCTTGCATCTTCATTTTTGGAAAAATTAGATATCTCATATTGTTCAAATCCAATATTGTTTAATTGTTTAAAAAAGTATCTTGCTAACTCTTCATTTTCTACTTGAATATTACTTTTATTAAAAAACCGAGTTCCCTCTTCTATTGTTAAACTATAT
>Ga0193964_1001148_pt1 | contig 11973 bp, 11 predicted proteins | sample FB_7_MG_FD_140323 | JGI IMG/M metagenome (GOLD analysis project Ga0193964, IMG submission 140323) | Microbial mat bacterial communities from the Broadkill River, Lewes, Delaware, United States - FB_7_MG | ecosystem: Environmental > Aquatic > Freshwater > River > Microbial mats | place: USA...
AAAATATTTTTAATAATTGGATAGCTATTAAATATGAGAGTAAAATAGATTACCAATTACTATGGGAAACAATATCTGTTGCAATGGTTATTTTTTTAGTTTTTCTCTATTGGAATAGAAAGTTACGAATAATGAATAGTGAGTTAGAGTTTCAAAAAAACAAAGCACAAGAAGCATTAAAAGTAAAATCAAATTTTTTAGCAAATATGAGTCATGAGATAAGGACACCTATTAATGTAATTTTAGGTATGACTTATTTAGTGCAAAAAGAGGTTCAAGATAAAAAACAGCAAGAACAACTTCATAATATAGAGAAAGCAACAACTTCATTATTAAGATTGATTAATGATATTTTAGATAGTTCAAAAATAGAGATAGGAAAGCTTAATATTGTAAAAAATAACTTCAATATGGATCAAGTATTAAACAATGTTAAAGCAGTTGCAACATCTAATATTGAAGCTAAAGATATAGATTTTGAGATTCATTATGACAAAATTTTACCAAAATACTTTAATGGAGATAGTTTACGATTAGAGCAAGTTTTAATAAACCTTGTGAGTAATGCTACAAAATTTACACAAAAAGGCTCAGTACAATTATCTATAGAAAATATAAACTACAATAGGTATAGATTTAGTGTAAGTGATACAGGTATTGGAGTAACACAAGAACAAATAGAAAATATTTTTGAGCCATTTACTCAAGCAGATGACACAATTACAAGAGAATATGGTGGTACTGGACTTGGTCTATCTATATCAAAACAACTTGTAGAGTTAATGGGTGGAATACTTAGAATTGAAAGTAAGGTAAAAGAGGGTACACAAATATATTTTGATATTGAGTTAAGAGAAATAAAACAAGAGGATTACATTAACGAGAAAGGGTTAGAAAAAACAAAGAAAAAAATAGAGTTTAATTTGTATAATAAGAGAGAGACAATAGTTTTTGAAAAAGAGAAAGAGTTACTTGAACAATTAGAAGAGGCAGTATTGAGAAAAAGACCAAATGTGGTATATCCTATTATTGATGAATTAGATAAATATAATTTACAAATACTAAGTAGTGTAGATTTTAAGAATATAAAAACATATATTAAGAGATATATGTTTCATGAAGCAAGCGAGATACTAAATAAATATGAAAAATAAAAAATCCCCAACAATATTAATTGTAGATGACAATGAAATTAATATAGATATATTATTAGGTGCCTTAAATAAATATGATATTATTGCTGCACTTAGTGGACAAGAAGCATTAGATATTGTTAAAAAAGAGAAAGTAGACTTAATACTACTAGATATCATGATGCCCTCTTTAGATGGATATGAAGTTTGTAGAATATTAAAAAATAGTGATAAGTACTCAAATATCCCAATTATATTTCTTACAGCTAAAAATGAAACGGATGATATTAAAAAAGGTTTTGAGTACGGGGCGATTGATTATATTGTTAAACCTTTCAATCCCTCAGAGTTAGACATACGACTCAATACTCATTTAGAACTCCTTAGTTACAAAAATAATTTAGAGCAAAAAGTTGCCACAGCCATAGAAGAGAATAAGATTAATCAGCAAATACTATTCCAAAAATCTAAGCAAGCAGAAATTGGTGAGTTGTTGATGCACATCTCTCATCAGTGGAAACAACCATTGAGTGAGCTTGGGAGTATTAATACATTTCAAGAAGGTAAGCTAGAGCATAGTCAAATGATTGATATAGAAGAATATAAACGCTATTTAGAGAAAAATGGACAAATTATCTCATTTATGGCAGAGACAATGAAAACATTTCAAAATTTTTACCAGCCAAACCAACTTTCTGGATATTTTAATGTCAGTGAAGCAGTAAATATAGCAATAAATATAGTAGCTGCTACTTTTAATTACAACAATATAGAGTTAGATACTATAGAAGATGAAAATTTATCTAAGATTCTTGGAAATCAAGATGAATATGCTCAAATTATATTATCTATTTTAAATAATGCAAAGAATATATTTGTAAGAAGAAAAATTGATAATCCAAAAATTACTATTTCTATAATTAATGGTGAAGATACTATTATTGTAACAATAGTTGATAATGGTGGTGGAATTGTTACTCAAGGTGAGGATATATTTGCTCCATATGTTAGTAGTAGTGATAGTACGGGAATTGGTCTTTACTTAGTAAAGGCGATTTGTAAAAAAAATTCTTGGGATATAGAGGGCAACAATGAAAAAAATGGTGCAAAATTTATCCTTACAAGTAAGAAGGAGTTGGAAAGTGAATAATTTAAAAAATTTAAGAATATTATTTTTAGAAGATAACTTGGTATTTGCAGAACATACAATCTATTTTTTAGAGCTTTATGCTAAAGAGGTGATTCACTGTACTAATATGCAAGATGCTTTGAGTTTGTTCCATATGGAACAAATTGATATTATTATTAGTGATCTAAAGGTTGAAGATGGATTGGCTTTACATTTTATTGAGCAAATTAGGGTTGATAATAAAGAGGTTCCAATTGTTGTGTTAAGTGCACATAAAGATGAAGAATTTTTGCTAAAAGCAATCCCTTTAGGGCTCACCTCTTATGAAGTCAAGCCTATTAATTTTACTGATTTTAAAAGTTTACTTAATAAATGTGCTCAAGCTATTAACAGTAAAAATTTATTACTTATAAAAGATGATATTTTTTATGATTATGACACAAAGTCTATTTATAAAAATCAAGAGGAGATACTTTTGAGTAAAAAAGAATCTCTATTTGTTGAGTTACTTATAAAAAATAAAAATAGTATTACAAGTAAAGATGATATCAATAATTTTATTTGGGAAAATGAAATTATGAGTGAATCGGCATTGAAAAACTTTTTGTTAAGAGTAAGAAAAAAAGTTGGAAAAGATTTTTTTTATACAATTCAGAATATAGGATATAGATTATAATTTAATCTAAAATTGTAAAATTCTCAATCTCTTTAAATCCAATCATCGCATTCAAAAGAGCAATTTTAGAAGCATCTTTTAGATCCTCTACACTTAGCTCTGATTCATATACTATTTCTTCTTCTAATAATCTTGCTCTAGTGGTTCCTTTTAGTAAGGGTTGCTTTGGTGTTAACCATCTATTTTCTTTATATATTGCAATATTTGCTATAGAGGTATCTGTAACTAGCTTGTTTTTTACTATAATTATCTCATCAGCTATACTTTTTTTTGAATATAGATTATCTATAGATTCTCTATTAAGATATTTATAATTATATTCTATTTTATCATCTTCAATAATTTTCAACACTTTTATCTCTTTAGGTGTATATTTGTAGTAATCAATTTTCTCAATACCGTTTTTTGAGTAAATTACTTTTACCCTAAGAAGATGGTCTGTTGGTGGATAGATATATTCTTGTAAATCAATATTAAGTCCTATTGTTCTTGATATTCTTTGATTGTGGTAATGGAGATTAAAAACTTCAAAATCATCACATCTAATTGTTTCGAAAAAATAATTCATGGGATATATACTTTATCTAACATCTCTTGATACTCTTTTTGAGGATCACTATCACAAGTTATCCCTCCACCACTTTTATAAATATATTTACCATTTTGTTTCTCAATAAATCGTATCATCACGGCACTATCTAAAGATTTTCCATCAAATACTCCAAAAACGCCTGTAAAGTAGCCTCTTTCGTATTTTTCCACTTCAGCTATGATTTGTATTGTTTTTTTCTTTGGAGTCCCTGTGATGCTTCCTGCTGGCAATAAAGAGGTGATAATATCTCCTACTCTATCTTGCCAACTATTTTCTAGTTCACCAGATATTTTTGAACTTATTTGAAAAAGTTCTTTCTCTCCTGCTTTTATTTTTTCACAATATCGAAATTTTTCAACTTTTACTTTTTTTGAAACGATTGATAGATCATTTCGTAATAGATCAACAACCATTGTATGTTCAGCTAATTCTTTTGGATCTTTTAGAATTAACTCTTTTGCATTTTTTATATTGGCATCTATTGTACCTTTCATTGGATAGGTGTAGATTTTGTTTTCATCAATTGTACAAAAACTTTCAGGTGAGAAACAAATAAATTGATTTTTATACAACAATTTATATTTGCTATTTGCATTATCATAGATATTTTTTAAATCTAATTTTCCGTTCACTTTTGTTGGTGTTGTTAGATTGATAAGATAGGTATTTCCATTTTTTATCTCATTTTGTATGGAGTTATATTTTGTTAAATAGTTTTCATAACTTATTGGTGTTTTTGTTATTGTTTGATTTTTTTTTGAAAATAGCTCTTTTGAATTTATTTTATATTGAATATCTTTTGGAATATCTTTTAATGGAATCACTTCATAGTTTTTTAAATCATAACTAATCATAAAAAAAAATGGCTCTTTTTTGGAGCCATAATTATTGAGTATCTTTTTTAAGTTCACTATTTTTATATTATTGATTTAGTATTAGTTTTTTTAAACAAGCCATTCTTACTGCTACACCATTTCTCACTTGTTCTAGAACTTTTGAACGAGGATCTTCTAACATCTCATCACTTATATCGATATTCCTATTCACTGGTCCTGGATGCATAAGTAAGATATCTCTACTACCCATCATTTTTTTTGTGATACAATATTTTTTGCTATATTTTTTTGTATTCTCCTCTAATTCATTATCAGAGAGAGTAAAAGTGTGTCTTTCATGCTGTACCCGTAAACTCATTATAATATCAAGTTTATCTATCACTTTATTGATATTTTTTACTGTTTTGTATTGTGATACTACTCTAAACTCTTTAGGTGTTACAAGAATTGGTTTTAAACCAAATCTAGGTAATAATTCAAGATTTGAAGATGCAACTCGTGAATTAAATACATCACCCACTATTGCTATATTTTTATCTTTTACATCATAATTAAAATGTTCCATTATTGTAAAGAGGTCTAAGAGAGCTTGAGTAGGATGAGCATTTTTACCATCCCCTGCATTAAGGATTGGACAATCTACATAACTTTTTAAACTATTTGGTAAACCACACTCACTATGTCTTATAATTATAGCATCTGGTTTCATAGCATTTAGGTTTGCTACTGTATCCTCGACAGTTTCCCCTTTTTTTGTTGAGCTTGTTTGAACTTCAAGGTTTACTACATCTGCACCAAGTCTTTTTGCTGCTATTTCAAAACTACTTCTTGTTCTTGTTGAGTTTTCAAAAAAGAGTGTAACTATTAGTTTCCCCTCTAAAAGTTTATTTGAACTAAGATCTAAAAAAAGTTTTGCATCATTGAAAAGTTTAAGAATTTCATCATTTGAGAAGTCACTAGTTGTTATTAAATGTTTCATATATTGTCCCTAAATTTATTTTTGATTATAACATAATTTTCTATATTTTTTTAATTTTTTCTAGCCACTCATCTAATGTTTTTTCATAACCAATTTTTTTAGTTTCATAAAATTTTAAATTTTTTTCTAGATATTTTTGTTTTACGAAACCTCCAAAATCATGTGGGTATTTATACGCTATATGACTATCTTGTAGATGTTTTGGTATCTCTAATAGTTGTTCTGTTTTTACAAACTCAAGAGCACTATTAATTGCATTATAAGCACTATTTGATTTTGGTGATGATGCTAGATATATTACACATTGAGAGAGTATGATTCTAGATTCTGGATACCCTATTTTTGAAGTTGTAAGATAAGTACTAGAAGCTAGATTAAGTGCATTTGGGTTTGCATTACCAATATCTTCACTCGCAAGTATCACTAATCTTCTACAGATAAATTCAACACTCTCTCCACCATCAATAAGTCGAGCAAGATAATATAATGCTGCATCAACATCACTACCTCGTATAGATTTTATCATAGCACTTATAATATCATAGTGGCTTTGGGAACTACTAACCCCATCACCCATAGATGTTTCTCTTAGCTCTTTTAAAAGCTCCATAGTTATCTCTTTATTTACTTTAGATGCAAAATCAATTAAGTTTAATAAAGCTCTACCATCTCCACTACTTGAAACTATAAGGTATTCTGTTGCTTCTTGATTAATAGTGATATTAAGTTCTTTTATGGCTTTGTTTGTTAGATTTTCTAATTCTTGATAACTTAGAGGTTTAAACTCATATAAAAACCCTCTTGAGCGAATACCATTTGTTAAAGTGAAAAATGGATTTTCTGTACTAGCTCCTATAATTATTGCATCATAATTTTCCATAACTGGTAAGAGTACTTCTTGTTGTGTTTTTGTCAACCTGTGAACTTCATCGATAAAAATAAGAGGTTTTAATAAACCATTTTCATATCTTTTAAATATGGTTCTTAAGTCATCAATTTTGAGACTTGTTGCATTCATATTGTAAAAATCATAGCCACTATTTTTTGCTATGATTTTTGCTAAAGATGTTTTTCCAGTTCCTGGTTTTCCATAAAAAAAGAGATGAGGGATATCTTTTTTTTCTATGAGTTTATAAAGAGCTTTATTGTTACCTATAATGTGAGATTGTCCTACAAACTCTTCTAGACTACTTGGTCTTAATAGATTTGCTAGGTTAGTACTCATCTTCGTAAAAATCTTCGTTAGAGTTTTTTCTATTTAGTTTTGTTTGCTCTTTCATAAAGTGTCGTAAGTTTTCATATTCATCACTTTCAAGATATCTTACTTTCCCTGAAGGGAGATTATTTAGATTTATTCCACCAAAACTTACCCGTTTTAAATCTACTACTTTTGATCCAAAGTGTGCAAAGAATCTTCTAAGCTCTCTATTTTTCCCCTCAGATATTGCAACTTTTAGTTTTGAGAATTTAGGTGTATTCGTTTGTACCTGGTATCCTAAAAATTTTGAAAACTCCATACTAATTGTTTTTGTTTTATCCCAAGCGCCAGCTGTCGCATCATCAAGAGTTATACCATTTTCCATTGCACTAATCATTGAAGCTGTTACTTCACCTTCAATTTTAAGTTTATAAACTCTCTCAAGATTTGAGTTCATGAGAGATGTTGCTATTTTTGGATCATCTGTAAGTAAAAGCATCCCCTCACTAGCAAAGTCAAGTCGCCCTACTGGTATAAAATGATTGAATTTTTTTGGAATTGTATCATAGATTATTTTACGACCTTGAGGGTCTTTTTTTGATACTATTTCACCTTTTAGTTTATTATAAACTATTACAGTTGATGCTCTTTTATAATCAACTTTTACAGTTCTTCCATTAACTTTTACAATAGTTTTATCATTTACTTTTGTAGATAAGTCACTAATAACTTTTCCATCAATTGAAACTTTTCCAGTTTTAATTAGTTCATCAGCTTCTCTTCTACTGAATCTACTATTGTGTGATATAAACTTATTTAGTCTTGTTTTGTGTTCGTCATTGTCATTATTTCCCATGATTATTTCCTTAATTTTAAATTTAATGATTGTTCCACATAGAACAATCATTAAATTTAAAAGGTGAATTCACCTTTTAAATTGGATTATTGTACAAAAATTGTAGGTACTATCATTGGATATTTTCTATATTTTCTTATACAATGTTTTCTTACAACTTTTCTAAGTTCCTCTTCTACTGCTCTCGTATTTTGTAAAATTCCCTCTTTAATATGTTCTAAGAAGTGTTCTAAGATATCTTCAATCTCTTTAGAAAAATGTTTTTCTTGTTTTGAATCAACCATACCAAATGAACTCACTCTTGCAGGACCTACAACTTTTCTATCACTTTCTGTTATTTGTGCCACAATCATAATAACACCCTCGTTTGCCATAGTTTGTCTATCAATAACAACATCATCACCAATTTTTCTATTTCTTTGGTTATCAATATATGTTTTTCCAGTTTTAACAGTTTTTACTTTTTTAAGAAATTTAGGAGATATTTCAACCTGTTCTCCATCACTTAAAATATAAGTGTTTCTCTCTAATACTCCACACTCTATACCTGTTTGAATATGTCTTACTACATGGTTGTATTCACCATGAATTGGTAAGAAAAACTTCGGCTTTAGAAGTCTAAGCATAAGTTTTTGTTCCTCTTGTGCAGCATGTCCAGATACATGAATATCAGTATAGTTTTGATATGCAACATGTGCCCCTGCTTTTTGTATTTGATTGATTATCTCAGATACACTTGCTTCATTTCCAGGAATTGCTTTAGCTGATAATACTACAGTATCCTCAGGTTTAATCTTGATATGTCTATGCTCATGAATTGACATTCTAAATAAAGCACTCATAGGCTCACCTTGGCTTCCTGTTGTAATGATAAGTACCTCTTTATCAAGATATTTATTTACCTCATGAGCATCTATAAACTTATCTTTTGGAAATTTTAAATATCCTAATGTAAGTGCAATATCAAGGTTCTTTTCCATACTTCTACCAATTACACAAACTTTTCTTCCATAATCAAGTCCACATTGAATAGCTTGTGCCACACGGTGAAGATTTGATGAGAATGTAGACATAATAATTCTACCTTTTGCTTGTGAAAATATTCTTTCAAATGTAGGTCCTACAGTTTTTTCTGTTTTTGTAAACCCTGGTGAGTGAGAGTTTGTACTATCACTTAGTAGTGCTAATACACCCTTTTCACCATAGTAAGCTAGTCTATGTATATCTGCTGGATATCCATCTACTGGTGTGTGATCTATTTTAAAATCCCCTGTATGTATAATAGTACCAGCCTCAGTTGTGATAGCTAAAGATGAACTATCAATAATTGAGTGAGTCATATGCATCCATTCAACTTCAAATTCCCCTATTTTAATAGGTTTTCTTTTTTGAACAGCTCTAAAGTAACTTCTATGTTGTTTCATTTTATGCTCATCAAATTTTGCACCAATAGATTCTAAAGGAAGTGATGTTCCATAGATTGGAACTTGTAACTCTTTAAAAATATATGGCATAGCACCAATATGATCTTCATGAGAGTGAGTGATACAAATAGCTGCAATTTTACTTCTTATTTGTCTTATATATGTAAAATCTGGGATAAGAATATCAACACCATGCATAGAATCATCGGGGAAACTCATCCCAACATCTATAATAATTGCACTTTTGTCAGTTTCAACTACCATCATATTTCCACCAATCTCACCTAGACCACCAAGTGGTGTAACTTTGATACTAGCTTCTGTTTTTAGATTAAGTTTATTGTGTGGATTTAATCTCTCTTTTTGTATTCTTTCATTTGTTTCAAATGCTTTTTTTAGGTCATTTGTCCATCCATTACCACTAACAGGTGGCTTTTTCTTTTGTGGTACAGTTTTACCTTTTTGTCCTCTTTCTTGAGGCGTGTTACTGTTTTGTTTTTGTTCTGTTTCAGTATTTTGTTGTTTTGTCTCTTTTACTGGTTTGCTATTTGTTTCTTGTGGAGTATTATTAATAGCTGATTGTAATGTTTCAGTCGTTTGTGTAACTTTCGTTTCTTCCATTTTGTTTTACCTTTGTATAAATATGGCTATACAAAGATGCATCAACTTCATGAGGTCTTGCAGACTCTTTTATATTAAGTTCATCAAAAATAGAGTTAATCATCGCTTTGTTATAAGCAGTTGATAAGTTTTTACTCAATTTTTTTCTTGGTTGGGAAAAACACACTTTTAAAAATTTGTTAAAGTCAAAATCAAGTTCTTTATCCATATCTTTTTGAATATAGATAACACTTGAATCCACCTTTGGAGGTGGATCAAAACTTTCAGGCGGAACAACTATGAGTGTTCGTGCCTGTTTTGAGATTAACTGTGTTATTACGCTCAGGCTAGAGTATTCTTTATCTCCACACTGTGCTGTAAATTTGTCCGCAACTTCTTTTTGTATCATAACGATAATGTTCTCACAATTATTATCGTTAAATGAATTTAATATAATGTTCGTAGCTATATAATATGGTAGGTTTGCTATTAAGTCATATCTACTATTATATAATGATGAGTTTTCGTTCCATTTTTCTAAAACATCACCTAAAATGATCTTTAATTTATTGGATTTCAACTCATCAGAAAACTCGGTTTGCAATATAGAGTATAAGTCTCTATCAACCTCATAGGCTGTTACATCTTTGCACTTGACAAGTTTCTTTGTCAAATCACCTAATCCAGGCCCGATTTCTACAATATGATTATTGTTATGGGGCATCGATTGGATGATTTTAATTAATACTGACTCATCTTTTAAAAAATTTTGTCCAAATTTCTTTTTTGCTTTAATGTTATTCATAATATTAAATAGAGTTTAGCAAAAAAATACTTACAAAAAGGTAATAAATAATTTTATTATACTTATTTTTGTAACTACGAGATATTTAGTTATATCTATATGTTTGTATTCATTTGATATAATGTCAAATATTAATAAGCAATTATAGGAAAATAGATGAGTTATTTCGCAAAAAGAATTATACCATGTTTAGATGTTGATAATGGTAGAGTTGTAAAAGGTATAAACTTTGTAGGTCTTAGAGATGCTGGTGATCCAGTGGAAGTAGCAAAGAGATACAATCAAGAGGGTGCTGATGAGATTACTTTTCTTGATATTGGTGCAAGTCACGAGGGTAGAGATACAATAGTAGATGTTGTAAAAAAAGTTGCTCAAGAGGTTTTTATCCCACTTACAGTAGGCGGAGGTATTAGAAAACTTGAAGATATTTATAATCTTTTAAATGTAGGATGTGATAAAGTTAGTATCAACAGTAGTGCTGTTACAAATCCAGATTTTATTAATCAAGGTGCAAAAAGATTTGGTAGTCAATGTATCGTTGTAGCAATTGATGTTAAAAAAGTAGCTGATGGTAGTTATCATGTATTTGTAAAAGGTGGTAGAGAAGATACAGGAATCGATGCATTACAGTGGGCGAAAGAGGTATATAATAGAGGAGCAGGGGAGATACTTTTAACCTCTATGGATGCAGATGGCACTAAAGCAGGATTTGAAACTAATATTACTGGACAGATAAGTAGAGCAGTTGAGATTCCTGTTATTGCTTCAGGAGGTGCTGGGACTATGGAACATATTAAAGAAGCTTTTTTATGTGGTGCTGAGGCTGCGCTTGCTGCATCTATATTCCATTTTAAGGAGATAGATATAATGGATTTAAAAAGATATCTCTCTGCTAACAATATACCAGTAAGGATATAGAGTTGATAGTATGTGCGGGAAACAATGAAACATTTCCATTTGCTACACCTATAGGGGTTGGTCTTATAGATAGTGCTATAAATTTGACTCGATTATGTTTATTTGATAAGCCTGAATATATCTTATTTGTAGGGAGTGCGGGTAGCTATGGAGAGTACGACATCTTTGATATCATAGAGAGCTCAAATGCTTCAAATATAGAGCTCTCTTTCTTTGAAGATAATTCATATACACCTATAGATAATATGGTTAAATGTGAGGATACAAAGCTTCCAAGTAAGACAATAGTTAATTCTTCAAATTATATCTCTACAAATAGTGAAATAACAAAAGAATTTTTACAATATGGGATAGGAATTGAAAATATGGAGTTCTATTCTGTAGTAAAAGTTGCTAAAGAATTTGAGATAAATGTGAAGGGAATTTTTGTAGTGACAAACTACACAAATAAAGAGGCACATAAAGACTTTATATCAAATCATAATAAAGCAATGGATAATTTGGTAAAGTATTTAGAAGAAAAAAATATCATCATAAAAAACTAGTTGTTCCACATAGAACAATTTTTAATAAAGGAAAAATTATAAAAACAATATATGATTATTCACTAAAAGAGTTACAAGAAAAAATAAAACCATCATTTAGGGCAAAACAGATATATAATTGGGTATATAAAAATTATGCTACAACTTATGATGAGATGAAAAATATTCCAAACAATCTCAAAATTGAACTAGAAGAAAAATATCCTATAGATGTTGCAAAAATAGTACGAATAGAAGAAAGTTCTGATGGAACTAAAAAATATCTATTTGAGTTTAAAGATG
>Ga0193964_1001150_pt1 | contig 11954 bp, 10 predicted proteins | sample FB_7_MG_FD_140323 | JGI IMG/M metagenome (GOLD analysis project Ga0193964, IMG submission 140323) | Microbial mat bacterial communities from the Broadkill River, Lewes, Delaware, United States - FB_7_MG | ecosystem: Environmental > Aquatic > Freshwater > River > Microbial mats | place: USA...
GTTGTGGTTAAAGAGGGGTAAGAATAATTTTGCTTTTGGCGTGCTGAGTGCTTGTTTTTTGCTTTTGAGTTGTGTGTTTTGTTCGTCTGCACCTTGGGGTATCAGGATTTTTGTGTTATTGGCTTCTGTCGTATTGTTTTTGGCTGTTCTTGCCAGCAGATTGAAGCCTAGGGTGTTTTTAAAGCATTATACTGCTTTCTATTATGTTTCTATCGTGTCTTTCGGACTTGTTCATCTTGGTAATTATTCGGCTTCTCATCTGGTGAGTCCTTTTGTGTTCCCTTTGTTGGCTGTTCCTTACATTATTGCTGGCCTAATCTTTGGCTATACCAGAATTACTTATGGTTTTAAGTATGGCTTGTTATTGCATGCCTCACTTAATCTTTCTCTTTTATTATTCGTGTAACTTGATTTATCGTGCATACCACGTTAACATTATTTTAATATTGCTCTGCGTTATTTTGTCCTCTGTTTAGTAATATATTTATTACTTTTGCTCGTCTAATTCATTGTTTTATGTCTTTTGCTAAAAGTATTTTCGTTCCTTCGTATTCTCCTAGGAATAAGCGTATGTCTATCAGGGTTTTCCTTGGTCTGTTTTCACTTACGTTTCTATTAACTGTAGTTTTTTCTCTTCTAATTGGGGAGTTTGTTCCTAATGCTACACTAGCAGATCATGGTGTCAGGATGGGGCTTTATAAGAATCTTTTATATTTTGTGTTATTTGTTCCTTTGCTCGAAGAGTCTGGTTTTCGAATGTGGCTAAAGAGAGGAAGGTTCAGTTTTGCGTTCAGTGTCATAGCTGTTGCTGTCAACTTGCTAATGACGGTGCTTTTTTCACATCAGTTCTCATATATTGTTATTATAAGGATGTTAATCCTGGTCTTTCTGTTTCTGATTATTATCAAGAGTCAGTACCAGCCAGATATGCTTATTAATCATTACGCTTTTTTCTATTATTTTTCTATCCTTGCGTTTGGCTACATGCATCTTTGTAAGTATACCGACGTACATTTAATTAACCCGTTACTGATGCCAATATTGGTTCTGCCCTACATCTGTAGCGGCTTGATACTTGCCCACACACGAGTAACCTATGGCTTCTTCTATGGAGTCTTGTTACATGCGTTCTTGAATCTCATCCCTATATCACTGATTGCCATTCTCCTTTAGTAAATCACCTTCAATCATTACTATTATTGTTATCTTATTCATGCTCAATTACAATAAAGAAAGCATGCATTTCCCATCGCTGGTAAATGCATGCTTTATCATTTTTAACCTAATACTATTCTTTAGAATATCTAAATTAATTATGCTGTGACAGTCTGAATCCTACAGCATTGTGTCTGGAATAATACCAAGCACTCCACCAACCTGAGTATGTTGTTGTACATTCATTCGAATTACCACTCCACTCACCTCCCCTAGCTAGAGCCATCATTCCCATAGAATGATGATCCATAAAGTTACTAGTCCATTCACTAACATTACCACTCATATCATGTATACCTATTTCATTGGCATTTTTTGTGCCAACTGGGTGTGTTTTGTTTTCCGAATTATCTTTATACCATGCAACTTCTTCAATATTATTTGAACCTGAATATGTATATCCTTCAGAGGCGTCACCTCCTTTTGATGCTAAACTCCATTCTTTTGAACTTGGAAGACGATATTTTCTTCCTGTTTTCTCATTTAGTTTTACTATAAATTGATTAATTTCATAATAAGTCATGGATTCAACAGGTAAATTATCGCCTTTAAATCTAGATGGGTTGTTATTCATTATTTCTTTCCAAAGTGCTTGGGTTACTTCATATTTACCAATCTCAAATTTACTACCTGGAACTTTTACCATTTCGATATGTAAAGGAGAAGAATTGCTTTGGACTGTCCTAAACTCAAATGTATCACTTTCTACATATATATTTGTAGCATCATTTGCTTTTACAAACCATTTATACTCAGTGTCGAGTTCTAACTTTTCGGTATGGCTCGTTCCTTTAAGAGTGCGTTCTTTTGTGCCATTAGGCGTAACAATAAACAATGTATAGCTTACTTCTTCTCCATCCACATCTGTAGAAGGAGACCATTCGAATGTTACATTGGCAGCTGCATTTGTTACGCCGTTTGCAGGCTTAAGTAAAACTGGTGCTGTGGGTAAGTGGTTCGCTTCGGTTGTGAATGAATAACTATCACTGCGGGTTTTTCCTCCGTTATTATCATCTGCAGTTACATACCAAGTGTATGATTTACTTGGATCGAGTTTTAAACTGTAGATTGTATTCTGTGTTATGGCTACTTTTACTTCGACACCCGTCTGTACTGTTATTTCATAAGTGATATTGTCATCGTCTACGTCTGAACATGCTTTCCATGTGAAGTCTACTTTTGTGTTTATGCCTGTAGTGTTGTCTGCTGGACCGATCAATACTGGTTTTGATGGTGCTGTGTTTGGTATTGTTGTGAATGCGTATGAGTTTCCTAGTGCTTTTGCTCCTCTGTCGTCTATGGTTACTACTGTCCAGTAGTATGTTTGTCCTGCTTTTAGCTTGGCGTCATAGTGTGTTTCTTCTAGTATTTTCTCTACTTTTTCTACTACTTTTCCTCCTTTTTCGTAGAAGTATGTTAGCTTATATTGTAATAGGTCGTCAGGATTAGGGTCTGTGCTTTTTGTCCATTCAAAGCGCATTGTTGTTGGTATGTTGTCACTTAGTCCGCGAGGATACATTGCAACTGGCTTTGTTGGTTTCTGGTTTTCTCCGTTGGCCATTGTGAATTTCCAGATTGGTCCTTTCTTTATATAACCGTCTTTACCGTATGCTATTACTTGCCAGTTATATTCTTTACCGAAGTCAAGGGTTTTGACTGTTTGTGATTTTGATGGTGATTTAGGGAAATGGATTATTTCTGATGGGTCGTCTGTTGCCCATGTTATTAGTTGAAAGTTTTCTGCGCTTCCATCCCATGTGAATGTTACTGGGTTGTCTACTTTTGTCTGACCGTTGTTTGGTGATATGTTTACCACTGATACGTTTGGTACGTCGTCTACAAAGACTTTGTTCTGACTAAGGTTGAAGCTGTATTCTACTTCTTCTGGTGTTGCTGCCATACTTACAGCCATTGGCAGGAAATCGTTTACTGCGTCAAAGATTATCATCGCCCATCCTGCAGGATTGGAGGTCTTTGCTGCTATTTTTGCTCCTGATTTTGCTGCTATTTTTAATGTCTTTTGTGTAAATCTTTTTCTTATGTATTCATGCCCCAATATGTTTAGTGCAGTTTCTACAATTGAGGTTATATTACTTGGTGATTTTATGTCTACAAGATTTATACTGTTTGCACTTGCTGATAGTGTTTTACCAATGCTGATAATTGCTTCTTTGGTTGTTATTACGTCTTGTGCTAGTTTAAACATTTCTCCTTCAGCTACTATGTTTATTACCGACTCGGCTACTCTAAGTGCATGACAGAGTCTTAACATGTTATATCGGGTTTTATCCCAATTCTTGCCTAAGCATTTTCTGATGACTACTTTATAGGTCTTGTTTTTATCGAATCCGTCTTTAAAGTCTACGTCAGTTAATACAACTGTCTGTGCTGCTCCTGAGTGCACGGCTTTCTGTATCAATGTTGAGTTTCTACCTATGAATTTATAGTCCTGATATTCTCCTGATTCGTCGTAAAAGTCGGCTATGAAGTTTATGTTTGCTGGGTTAGCTATTGCTAGTTCTTGTATTAATGGTACATTGCTCTTTTCTGATATTGCAAGAAATGGTGCGTCATACACATTGTATATATTTGCTTCTCCATACCAGTTCCATGGTTCGTATTTGTCCCAGCTACTCAACCAGTTAAAGTTATCTACTAGTCCCGTATATCCAGATGCTTCAACTCCATTAAATGATTCCTTTTGCTCTATCTCCAGTGCAATCAGTTCATTTAGGACTTCTTTTGCTACTCTTTTTATTTGTTGCTTTATTTCTGTGTCGTTGTTTATCTCTTCCAGATATAGTGGATTATTGATAAATTTATCACTGAATTTTGCTACTAGTTCAGGGAATTCGTTATGCTCTACTACTTTTGTCATTGCTACAGCACAGTCGATGTCTCCTATGTCTCCAAGGCTCATCATGACTAATGTCAGCACTGTTGAGCGGCATGATATTTCACTGTTGTTGTATGTTGCTTTACTGGCTATTAATTGTGGTTTATGACTTAGGCTTTTTCTAACTTGCTCTGGTGGTAGTGCATAACCTAATAGCATTGTCTTGCCTTCTGCATTGTCCGCCATTAATACATAGCCTGCTTCTGTGTTTACTACTTGTGCTGTTTCTGAGACAAAGGAACTTACGTTCATTTCTTCTTCTGTTGCTTGCGAACCTTTTGGTAATACGATGTCTGTTGATATATCCATTAATTCTCCTACTTCGTAGGTGTCTATATCATCAAAGTTTACTGTTTGTCCTGAAATTTCTTTTTCTTGTATGTCTTTGTTCTTTTCTATTATTTCATCCTTACAACTGACTGATAAAATAATTATCAGACTTAGAATATATATTATCTTTCTCATGATTATTATTTTATTGTTGTTTGTATTTTAGCTTTTACATTTATTGCTAGTTTCTCACCTATTAGAGTTATGCTTTTGCTATTGTTCATCTCTGCTTTTTCAGCGTAGAAATAATATACCTTTTCTTCAAGGTCCGTAAACAAGGCAATTCCGTCCTCATTAGTTGTTTTATTAGCAAGCCCATTTACTTCAGCTTTCAAATCTTCTTCACTCCCATATAAAGTAACAGTAGCTCCATTTACACCGCTATGGGAAATATCAACTACTGTAATTTCTAACTGGGGAAGATTGTCTACATATTCGGTCTTCTCTTTCGTGCACGACGCAAAAAGAAGTACGAACAATAATACTCTAATAATAGTCTTCATTGTTTGTTGTGTTTTATAAAATAGATCAGTTTTAATATAATATTTGTGATTTTGCAATATTAATAATTATGACATGTTTTAACAATAGTCATTTATAGTCATTTCACTTCAGGACGTTTATAAATTATAAGTTTGGATATGATAAATACAGTTCAATATTATCTAATATATACAATTAATTACTACATTTGCATATGTTAAATAAATGCGATAAACTAAATATATACAAATGAAAAAATTAATGTTAATGGTAGCTATTGCTACTATGTTTTGTGCTTGTTGTAAAACTAATACTAATCAAGTTAATCCTGATTATCCAACGGTTGATGTGATATGTAATTTTGGCATCAGTGGTAGTACTGATAAAGTTAGTACTCAAGAGTCTTGTGGTACTGAAAATGAAGGAATCTTGATTTCTCATATTACTTATAAGCATATTCCTTGTAATGTTACAGGATTTACTGTAAAAGCTACTTGTGGTGATTTATTTAAAGATTACCAATTTATTATGGATAAAGTTACTCCAGAGCTTACTCCTACTGATAATTTTATTCTTAAAGATGTTTACGTTGGGGCTAATGTTTTTAAGTCGATATTAAATTTGTCTACTGAGAAAGCAGGTGTGGCTGTTAATACACATCCTCAATTTGATCTTGACGAAAATGGTGATTTTGACGAAGGTGCAAAGACTGATCTGGAAGCTAAGTTTAATGAGGCATCTATTAATAGTGATTCATACGAGATAACTAAAACTGGTAATACTGGAACTATTAATCTTGGTGCATTTCATATTGTAAATGGTGGTGTTCAAATTAAATTTACTGGTGATGATACTTATAAAACTCGTTATAAGGTATTAGCTGATGGTGCTGATGAAGCTAGTGCTGTATATGTAGACTTAAATGTAAATCAGAATAAAGCCTTAATAATCAATAATGCTGATCTCACAGATGCTGGATGTTTAAGTTATAACATAACTGTTCAAGTTGCATATGATGGTATAAATTATGAAGCAGCAGAAGGAATTAAACCTTTTACAGTTAATAAGGCTAAATATCTAATATTAGGTGCTAGTCTTAATAATTACTCATTAGTGGTAAAAGAATTAAAGAATATTCAATTAACTATTGAAGATTTTGAAATTATTGATGGAGACAAATAGTTTATAGATTATTATGAAGAAAATTTTAATATATCTAATAGCTATTGTGTTTTTCACTGCTTGTAATGAGGAAAAGAAATGTGATATGCTTCCTCCTACAACAGATGTAAAATGTACATTTAATACAGAGAAAGAAAAATGTGGATCTCATCATAATCAATCTTTTGTTGAAGGTATTCCTTATGGTGTTATTGGATTAGAGATTAAAACACGTCTTAGCGATGTCCCTAATGCTCCAGAAGTAGAAAATTATGTATTATTTAAAGAAAAGGGGCCTTATGTACATGATGGTATTGTCTTAGAAGGTGTTTATGTAGGAAACAACGACATAAAAATCAGACTACTAACTAAGTTTTATCCTTATAATCCTAATAAGTGGATATTACCAAATGAAAATGATGAGATAGAATTTAATGATATTATTCCTACTTATGAATCTAAAGAATTAAAAGGAGTAAATATTACTCATAACAAATCTTTGAATCTTGGTACATTCAAACCTACTAATAGTGCTATAAGAATTACTTTTGTTCGTGATTTGAATGATAAATCTGACACTAAATATCATATTGTAAAGAATGGTTATCTTCATTGTAAATTTAATGTACTTGATAGACAAGGATCTTCTATTACTTCTGACTCCATATATATGAATGATAAATATTTAGGAGAGGGTAACACACAAACAGGAGTATTTATTCATAATTATACATATAATAGAAGAATCAATATAACTATTCTATGCAAAGATCATCTTAATAAGACAATTGGCTATAATAAACTTGAATTTATACCAGGCAAATGTTTAGTTAAGACATATACTAAAAAGGATTTTATTACTCCTTAAGAGGACTTTTCATTACAACTTGCTGGTATTGATAAAAATACTAATAAAAAGAAGGAATATTACTTAGTACAGGAGTAAACTATATAATATTAAAATAGCGAGATTTTCTATATTTCTCGCTATTTTATCACAGTATTAAGTTCATGTAATAGTCGATTTGTTTATGGTAATATTATAATAGTTTTGTTTGCGTCGTAGGTTTTGGTGCTTTTGTGACTAATATCCTTGCTGTTTCGTTTCCTTCGTCGTTACTCAGATAGTGTACTATATCGGCTGGACTTTCAACTAGTGTGTCCTTGCTGAATTGTTGCGATTCTTCGCCTACATGTATTGTGGGAGTTCCTTCCAATACATAAAAGAATACATCAACTGGTGTTTTGTGTGGTTTTAATGCTTCTCCTGGTTGTAATGTGATGTGCATAACTTGTGCCGTATCTTTATTATACAACTGCTTTACATCTACCTTATGCGGATTTTCTTTTGCTGGTTCTGTCTTATAGTCTCTTGATATCATATTGTCTCTTTTTTAGTTTGTTATACAATATTACGAACCAATCGTTACGAAACTTGTAACATATATCACACATTGCTATAATTTTTTACCCTCTTCTAGCCGTTTAGCAATTTTTTTTGCATTAAGAGGAGATATTACTTTCTTTCCTGTATTTTTTTCCAATTGCTTACGTGCTACATCTGCAACTTTTCCCCCTTTGCGTGCCACTTGTTTACTCTCTTCAAGAGTTTCAGGATTCTTTTCTTTCGATATTTCAGTCGTTGACGCTTCTGCTAACATATTTAGAACTAACTCTAAATTAGTCATATTATCTCGTAAATTTTCTTTCTTTAATTCCTTAAAGTCTTTATATTCACGAGTTGTCATATCCGACCATGCTTTTGATATTTCATCTGTTAATATTGCATATTCCGCTCCTTTTTTTACCCCCTTTGCATCCCATTCGTCAGTCAATTCTTTCCTTACTTCAATACTCTTTAGTCTCTGATTTATCCAATTTACAGAATACCCCTTTTTCAAATAGGTTTCCATTGCTCTGTCAAAAGCTTTTTCTGGATCTTCTGTTTCTTCTATTCGTTCATATCCTACTTTTGCCAACCATAATTTAAACGGCTCTGCTTTGGGTGATGGTATTGATTGAATCAATCTTAGTAACTGCTCTGTATCAGCGACATCGGTCATTCTCATTTTCCCGTCCGCGGCTTTCATTTTCAACCCGTGACAATTCGTCACGGTTTCATTTCCCTCTTTCTTAAGCCTTTCCTTTAATTTTCGCCAATATGCTTGAGGATTAACACTCTCTGTTAATACTCCAATTACATCAATAATTGAAAAATACCACTTTTCCTGATCGTTATCCCAATTAACACGAACCTTTTGGTCTTGAAATAATTTTATTGCAGTTTCTTTTGTCATAACATAGAATTTTCAATCACAAAATTGATAGGATTATATATATCTTATCATAAAAGTAAACTTATACTCTCATATTATCAAATGTTATTAACTATATATTATATCTGTATTTACTTGTTTTTTCCATTTTATGAAGCACAAAAAAGCGATAATGTATTTATGTACACTATCGCTTTTGTTGTATGTTTTTAATTATATTTATCCTAGTCGGATTATATATTACATGCGTTTCATCATTCTTTCTAATTCCTTAACCTGTGGAGTTAAAACTTTTTTGTCATCCAGATTCTTAGCTTCCTGTAAATAACGCTTAGCCATTTGTTTGTTTCCTCTAGTTAATGTTATTCCCGATAGATTTAGTTTTGCTATTGCCTGATCTGTTTTAAGTCTAAGTCCTAATTTAAGGGCTTTCTTGAAGTACTTGTCTGCTTTTGAATTGTTGTGGTTCTGTAATTCAATCGATGCAGTTAGAAAGTAATAATAGGCTTCCTGACTTTTTATCAAGCTTTCTGGGTGTTTTACCTTACTTAGTATTGATCCTGCTGCTTCGAATTTGTTTTTTCTAAGATAGTAGAAGGCTGCTAGGTTCTTCTCATTCTTGAAATGTGCTAATACAAATAGACCTGAGAATAATAGGACTAGTATTCCCCAGTATATTGATCCCGTTACAAATAGACCGATTGATCCTAAAAATATTATTGCTGCGATAATTAATCGTACGTATTTTCTCACCATGTTTGATTTTTTTTAATTCGTATACAAAAAAAACACTTTTTAAGAGATTATTAGTATGATTGCAGCATATTTTTCATTTTTTCTATGACTATTTTATGTTCACGACTACTTTTTATGTTTTACAAGCATAATTACTGGGTTTGAGTCTTCTTTTAGTTTTGATGCTATTTCTTTTAGTTTGCCTTTCAGTTGTCCTTCTTCTTTGGCTTCAATAAGATTAATGGCACTTATAGTTACACAGGTTGCTATTTCTTTGTTGGCAAATCCCGGTTTCATATTCACTGGCATTTTTTCTGTGTAATCATTGTTCAATACGTTACATTGGAACATTTCTTTTTCCTTATTGTCATATGCTAGATATGTTGTTGGAAAGCCCTTCATTCTTTTCATGTCAAATTCTTTTGTGAGAGTGTTCATGAAATTATATCTATCGGTAATTACTGTTGGATATAGAAACTCTTGTGGGTCCATACTTTGAATGGAAGGTGTTCTTACTGTTATTGGGTTTACATCACCATTTGGCAAATAGTTGTAGATGGTGTCAGCTGATGTCCTTGTAAGTACCCAACCTTCGCGTGAGGGAATTGTATGACAGAATTCAGGTGTAATAATATATTCCCCTTTTATCCATACATGTGTTTGTGTCTCTCCGACAGGTAATTTTATTTCCTTGGTGATGCTTCCATCTTTCTTAGAAACAAGCAAATGACATGATTTCTTGGTCTCATATGATGGCGAATAGCTCTTGAAACAAATCAGGTTATCTTTGTCGTAATTAGATATATTCTCGTAACGACCGGTGTCTGCAAAATCAAGACTTCTTTTATAGCTTCCTGATAAATCATATACCAATATTTTTCTCATCGGATAGTCAACGACGAACAGTTCATTCTTATTCTCATCCAGGACAATACCAAAAACTCCGCTATACTCTTCGCCACTTCGTCCCAACCTATTTATCTTTCTTAAACCTTTACCATTTCTATCAAAGATAAATATGTCCCCATCAGTGGCTTTGTTTTTAACCACAATAACATTCTTACCCACAGCTTCCACATAACCATAAGTAATATATTCATTACTCGTTTCCAACGGAATATACTCTACATCCATAAAGTCCTGAAGGATCAGTTCTTTCTCCGGATAATTTGCTCTTACATCAACAGTAATGATTTCTTCTAATGGGTTATTTCCTACTCCACATCCTACCAGTACTACTGCCAAAATGATTGCTATAATTGAGGTTTGTCTTTTCATCTTCAAATTATATTCGTTTTATTACTTATAATCAACAGCTTCTATTCTCATCTTTCTGTCACCTTTAGGCGTTTTAAGTGTTATGTCATCGCCTACTTTTTTATTTTGCAGTACTTTGGCAAATGGTGATAAGAATGAGACTTTATTTAAGGAGACATTTGCTTCATCTACACCTACTATTTGATATCGGCATTCGCAATCTTCTTCTTCCTTGAGAATTGTTATTGTTGCTCCAAAGTGTATTTCGTCTTGAGGTTGTTTTGCTAAATCTATTATTTTAGCTGAGTTTATTCGTTCTTCAAGTAATCGCAACTTGGCTGTAATATGATTTATTTGAACACGGTTGTTCTCGATAGATTGTTCTTTTAGTGTTTTTCGTTCTTCAACTAAAGAATCCTGCTCGTCATTAAGCTCTTGTAAACCACAAGGTGTAACATAATTAGCAACACCATTAGGCAAATGTGCTCTTGGAGTTAATAAAGGAGTTTCCTCTTGATCGTCTTCTTTTACAAATCCTCTACTCATTATACCGTATGCGTATTATCCTTAGCTTGCTCTGTTTTATAATCTATTGAAATCATATCCTCAGTATAAGTTTATCAATACATAAAGATAAAACTATTCTTATGATATTCCATAAGTCACTTCATTTCTTTAACAAAAGATAAATCCACACTTATAAATCACGAGCAAGCCGGAAACCAACACCAGCCTTATCATCATTAGGACAGCAACCACCACGAGCCGTAACACTGCAGCCGTAAGCGAGACCAAAGACTTGGCTACGGAAAATACGAAAATAGCCTTCTGCAGGACCTGTAGGATTATCAGTTGGGGACTCTTCATAATAATAAGAACTATAATAATCACTACACCACTCACCTGCATTACCAGACATATCGAAAATACCTAGTTCGTTTGCTTGCTTAGACCCAACATTTGTCCAAAGTTCAGATCCTCTATAAGCAACATCATCAATATTGTTACTACCAGCATAGATCGTCGGTGAACCTTCCGAACCTCCTCTTGCTGCAAATTCCCATTCGGCTTCGGTAGGTAATCGATATGTTAAACCTGTTTGTTTATTTAACTCTTTTATAAAGAGTTGTACATTATCCCAACTTCTCGTTATAGGTAAATTGTCCCCTTTATTATGTGATGGGTTACTTCCCATTACTTTTGTCCATTGAGCTTGGGTTACTTCGTACTTACCTATTTCAAAAGAGTTTAATCTAACGGTATGTACTGGTTTTTCATAATTTTCACCATTATTAGTTCCCATTTCGAAAGTTCCTCCTTGTACTTTTACCATTTCAATTTCAGTAGAAGGTGAAGAGTTGTTTGATGTTGTAAAACTCTTTACTTGTCCATATTCTGTTCCTATTAAATTTTCAGCATAAGCTTTATAATAGTAAGTGGTATTACTTGATAATCCAGTAAAAAAAGAGTTATAACTACCGGTTCCACATCCACTAGCTTTTACAGTATTTAAACTTGAAGAAGATGTTCCCAAGTAAAAACCACGTTCAGTAACAAATGCTCCACCATCGGAAGTTACATTTCCTCTTAATGTTACAGAA
>Ga0193964_1001155_pt1 | contig 11932 bp, 4 predicted proteins | sample FB_7_MG_FD_140323 | JGI IMG/M metagenome (GOLD analysis project Ga0193964, IMG submission 140323) | Microbial mat bacterial communities from the Broadkill River, Lewes, Delaware, United States - FB_7_MG | ecosystem: Environmental > Aquatic > Freshwater > River > Microbial mats | place: USA...
TAGCCCCTCTATTACACTATCTATCTCCATAAATTTCTCATCATAGATACTCTTGTTTAGAATACTTTTTTGGGTTATATTATATCTATCTCTTCCCAATCTACCTACATTTATAAACTCTTTTACATTGCCATCTTTATCCGTTAGAGAAGTATTTTTGACCTCTACTTCTTTTATATCATAAGATATTTTATTGATGATAGTATCGTATATTGCACTTATAAGTTCATCTTCTACCATCTTTATTGCTAGATTTTCATTTTTAGAGATTTGTTCAAATTTCTCTTTTTTTATCTGATGTAAAATAGTCGCCACTGTTTGTACCGTTAGCTTTGTATTATTACTAACTGTTTTGATAAATTCATAGATAGTAAAGATACTATTACTCTTTAGTGTGACTGTATCTTGTTGGCTATTGTGATTGTCTCTATCTTCTATATGGCTATCTCTTTTGATAATTATATCTTGACCACTTATCACAAAATTGGTATTTATATTTATTACGGATTTTTCTATCAACTCTCTACTATTAATATCATACTTTATCACAGCATCATAATTTAGACTATCCCATAGATTTTTAAACTTTAAAAACTTCTCTTTATCTATTTTGATTTTGCCTTTATCTTTGGTATCAACTCTAGCTTTTGATTTAATTCTACTTGTAGTTTTGAAGTAGCTATCAAAATACTCTTTTAATCTTTGACAATCACACCCTTTTATATCAAGGCTTTCTAACTCTTTTGATTTTTGATTATATCTCTCTTTTGAAATAACTATTTCGCTCATTCCCTCATCATCTATTGATATATACTCTAACTCTTCTAATCTATCCAAAAGTCTTACAGCAAATCTAGGATTTGAAGATATACCATTTTCTATCATTATAGTCTCATTAAATAGTCTTGAAACAGCTCTTACACTATGCAAACTTATCTCATTTTGAATAGAGCTTACAAAGTCACTCTCAGTCGATGGCACGACTACAAAAAGCTCATTGATAAAATCAAAATCATTATGCTCTTTGGTAATCCTCTGCCCCTCTTGATTGACTGCAAGTCTTAGACCTCGTCCTATCTGTTGGAGTTTAGATATTTTGGAGTTACTTGGAGCTAATTTACAAAGTGTCATTACATTTGGATTGTCCCAACCCTCTTGCAGAGCCCATTGAGAAAAGATAAATCGTAAGTTACTATCAAATGATAACAACTCCTCCTTTTTATTCAAAATAAGCTCTATAGCCTCCTCTTCATCTTTGATACTTTTGGATTTGGCAAAATATCCACTATGTAACTCTTTTAGATTCTCTCTTGTCTTTAGTAGATATTTTTTGTACTCTTCATCTAAATTCTCTCTTTGTAGTACGATATTTAGGTTTTTGAGATAGAGTTTCTCAAAAAGCTTCGCCAAATCCCCTCCACTTCCATCATCTTTTAGATATTTATCCACCCTATCTATAAAAAACAGACAAAGAGACTTTATATCCATCTTAAATAGCTCTTCTTCTCTCTCAAAGTGATTGGCTATAGCAGTATTGACAATTTGAGTCTGCATAGCATCCAAGAGTACCCCATAACTTTCACTCTCTCCTAGTGCCAAAGATATACCATTGACAAACAGCACTTCACTTTTGGTAATCTTCTCTACAATATAACCATTGAGATACTCTATATCTGATTTACTCCCAAGATTATCACCTTTTTTGAGTTGGGCTTTTTGGGTTTTAGAGTTTATATCTTTGTACTCTATAGAGGCTATATACTCTTTTTGATTTGCACCACTTACGCTTTTATAAGAGAGGGTATGATTATCCACATTTTCATTTCCCACAGTATCTACAGTGATAGCTTTAACCAAGCCTTTTGAAAAAGCATCTACACTATCAAGAGTATAAATAAGATTTTTATATTCATCATTTTTATAAGTAGCACCAAATCTAAGTGTAAAAAGAGGATTAAACTCTTTTAGATATTTAGCTGTCTGCTTACCCTCAAATCTATGTGGCTCATCTATAATAATCACAGGTTTTAGATACGCTATAGCTTCCATATAACTCTTGGATTTACCTATCAAACTATTCTCTATACCCTTTTTATTTATCTTATTTGAGGCACTATTAAAAGATTGATAAGTAGATACAAGCACCGATATATTCATATCACTAGCATTTATATAGTTTTGCACCGTCTTTTCACTATAATTAAATGCTGATATACTCTTGCCATACTCTTTTACAAAAAACTCTTTGGTGATTTTGATATTTTTGATAGTACCTTGACGGATAGGATTTGATGGTACTAATATAATAAACTTAGACAATCCATAATCACGATTAAGTTTATAAATAGATTCTAAAAATGTAAATGTTTTACCCGTTCCCGTTTCCATCAAAGTGTCTATTACCAACTCCCCTTTTATAGAAATATCACCTATATCTACTTTGTTAGATTCTCTTATATTTTCTATATTTTTAGCCAATATTTGGCGTGATAACCCTAAATCAAATGATGGATTACTTTTTCTATTTTCATTTTTTGTAAATAGTATATTTCTAAAAACATCACTTATACTATTTACTGCTTTTTCTTGATACTCTAGTCTATCAAACTTTATTTTTAAGCTCATAAACTACTACCCTCTAAATCTAAGCTTATCAGATTTTATACCTATGCTACTTACTGCACTCTCACACTCTAGTGTAAATTTATCATCACTTATATTTGGTGAATATACAGTTATATACTCTAACTCTTTTTTAGGTTTTAATTTTTTTATAAGTTCATCTATACTTACATTACCAAGGACAAAAGCAACATTTGAAGCTAGATACAGTTTATCTTCTATAAGTGTTTCCATCTTTGTACTTAGAGGTAAACTCTCTGCTACGAGTAGATTATAGAGTATCTCCTCTTCACTCTCAATAGCGTTATCAATAAATTTTAATAAATCATCTTGTGTAGCTTCTCCCAAAGATTTTTGATAGATTTTTTGTTTATTATCTTCCACTATCTCAAATACTCTAAAGCCTATATCCAACTCTTGTAGCGTCAAATCATCTTTGACTATCTTATCCCCAGCTCTTTTGATGCGTTCTTGCGTAATATCAAAGATAGTATCATATCCTGCTTTTCTTGCTTCTGATTTCTCTGGTGTCTCTTCTGCCCACTGCACACAGATAAATTTTCTATTTCCATTATCTTCTGCATTTAAGTCCATTACGGCGTGAGCTGTTGTGCCACTTCCTGCGAAGAAGTCTAGGATTATGTCGTTTTTGTTTGTGCCTTGTTTAATAAGTTCTTTTATCAAAGCTATAGGTTTAGGAAAATCAAAATACCTATTTTTAAATAAATTTTCTATTTCAGAAGTACCATTACGCGTAAAAATATTTTCTCCAATTATTGATGAATATCCAGCAAGGTCATCAGATAGCTCATTTAAAAAAACTTTTCGTCTAGGTCTTCCATCAACTGATTTTGGGAAAATTATTCTTTCTTCTTCAATTAGTTTATTCATAGAATTTATATCATATCTCCAACCCATTTTGGGCTTTCCATAATTAATATTTGTATTAGGGTCAATCAAATCATAATGACAATTAGGTCTTAAATCTTCTGACAATAAACCTACCATATTTGCACTTACCCATAAACCTCTTTTATCATTATCAGGATTTTTATATTGTTCAGTCTTTCTTTCACTACCTTTTAACGCTCTATGCTCATTGTTCTTTGAATATGATAAAATATACTCATGGTCTATAGATACTCCAGTTTTATTTCTATTATCTTTATTTTGTCTTGACTTCCAAATAAACTCAGCTACAAAATTATCCCCACCAAAAACCTCATCACATAATAACCTCAACTGTGCTACTTCATTATCATCAATAGAGATAAAAATAACCCCATCATCTTTGAGTAAATCTCGTGCCAATAAAAGCCGTGGGTACATAAAAGAGAGCCATCCACTATGAGTCTTAGCTCCTTGTATATTTTCTATATACTCTACATACTCCTCATCATATCCCAACTCTTCAAGCGTCTCTTTGGTGTTTGTTGTAAAGTTATCGTTATATACAAACCCATCATTTTGGGTATTGTAAGGTGGGTCGATGTATATCATCTTGATAGACTCGAAGTAGTTGTGGCGAAGTATCTTAAGAGCGTCGAGGTTATCACCTTTTATGAGTATGTTGTCTGTGTTATCCCAGTTTTTGCTATTATCATCATTTAGAGGCTTTAAGACTTTATAATTTTTGGCAAATGCTTTGTGATATGCCTCTTTTTTGCCTACCCAGTTGAGACCATATCCATCTTCTCTTATTTTGGCTTTGCTAGGGTCTAGGCTCATCTGAAGCTTTTGAGGGTCTATAGTGTATTTACCATCTTCATCAATACTAATAGCATTAGGAAACTGCTTTTTTAAAAGCTCATAATTTATATTATTTATGCTCTGCTCTTGGATTATATTAGTATCTAATGACATCTTTTACCTTTTTTATTCTATTTTATTTTTATATATTAATAGCTACTTTATAATCTGGATCATCCTCTTCATAAGTACAGTGTGGTCCTGCTTGTTTGAGTATCATCTTACAATCTTTACTGAGGTGACGGAGTGTTAGGTTTTTGTTGGCATCTTCATATTTTTTGGTCAGAGCATCTATAGCCTCTACACCTGATGCGTCCATAACTCTTGCGTTTTTAAAGTCTATAATAACTTTTTCTGGGTCATTTTGAATATCAAAGTTATCAGGGAAAGAGACAGCAGAACCAAAGAAGAGTGGACCATCTAGCTCATATACTTTTGTACCATCAGCTTCATTGTATGTTCGTGCATAGATTCGTGCATGTTTCCACGCAAAAGCTAATGCAGAGATAATAACCCCTGCAATAACAGCAATCGCCAAATCAGCAAATACCGTAATAACAGTTACCGCAACCATTACAAAAGCATCTGTTTTTGGCATATATTTTAGATGTGAAAAACTACTCCACTCAAATGTCCCTATGCTCACCATAAACATAATACCCACAAGAACCGCTACAGGAATAATATTGAGCAAATCAGTCAAAGATGCCACAAGTACCATAAGCCCAAATGCAGCAACCAATGAAGAGAGTCGCCCTAGCCCACCTGATGTATAGTTAATAATAGATTGACCAATCATCGCACATCCTGCCATACCACCAAAACATCCACAAGTAATATTTCCTACACCTTGAGCGACACACTCTTTGTTTCCACTTCCACGGGTTCCACTCATCTCATCAAGTACAGCAAGAGTAAGAAGTGATTCAATCAGTCCAACTAGAGCAGATATTACAGCAAAAGGGAGTACCAATACAATAGCATCCCAACTAAGTATAGTATCAGGAATATGAAAACTCGGAAGTTGCCCTTTAAATTGACTTAAGTCTGCTAGTTGCCCTATCAAACTTGTATCAGCCTTGGTAATATATACAAGGAGTGTCATAAGTGCAATAGCAACCAAACCTGAGGGGACAGCCTTGGTATATTTTGGCAAAAAGAACATAATCATCATAGTCACAAGCACAACAGCATACATCTGCCACCCTTGCCCCTCAAAAAATTTAAATTGAGCCATAGCAATAACAATAGCAAGACCATTTACAAAACCATAAATAGCAGGAAGCGGTACAAGACGAATAAATTTACCAAGTTTCAATAGACCAAAAGCAATTTGGATAATACCAGCTATGATAGTAGCCAAAAGTATATACTGTAAAACACCTATGGTTAAATCATCTCCTGATAAACCTTGCTTTTCAAGTATGCTTGTAGCCTCTATTGCCAAACCTACCAAAACAACAGCAATAGCACCAGTAGCACCACTAATCATTCCTGGTTTACCACCAATAAGTGCTGTAATTGCACCCAATATAAATGCCGTATATAATCCTACAATAGGACTCACACCTACGATAAATGCAAAGGCTATAGCCTCTGGTACAAGAGCAACCGCAACAACAAGTCCTGAAAGAATGTCATTTTTGATATTGTCTGTTTTATAGTTAGAGATATTGAACAAATTCAATCCTTAATAAAAATTTTGGAATTTTATCATAAATATACAAAATAGTAATAGTAAACTTAGCTACTGAGGCTATTCCCCTTAAGAAATAATCCTCGAAGATTTTCTAAGTTACTAATAGATTCTGGTAATTTTGTTAGTTTATTATAAGAGAGTTTTAGTTGTGTTAGGTGTACAAGATTAGAGATAGAGTTTGGAACCCGTACTAATTGATTATATTCTAAATTAAGTATCTCTAGGTTGATAAGTTTTCCTATATTCTTGGACAATTTTTTTATCTTATTATGTTCTAAATTTAAGTAGACAAGCCCCTTTAACTCTACTATTGATTTGGGGAGTTCAGAGAGTTGGTTATAGGATGCATTGAGTGTAGTGAGTGTGGTAAGCATACCTATCTCTTCGGGGAGTAAATCAAGATTTTTGTGGCTAATATCCAAAGAGTCTATCTGCATCAACTCCTCTTTATTTTTGGGAAAGTTATCAATATTCTCTTGTTCTGCCCAACTCCACAAAATCTGCATCCAAACATACTCTGTATCTGTTTGAATTTCAAGTTTTTCATTGAGTGAGAGTAGCTCTAACTCCAAAAGTTTTTTTGTACGCCCAAAGTAATCACCATCTTGCATCTCTTTTTGAATCCGTTGATAGGTTTCATTATGATACAAGTAGGCAACCTCTACCTTTTTTTGTCCTATTCTTTTTTTAATATCAATAATATTATTATGAATCTCATCTTTGTCTACTCTTTTGTACTCTAGCAGATTTTTCTTGCCACTTCTATTGGTTACTCTCTCTTTTATCTCTTTGACTTTCTTTAAATTATGATTAATATAGGCACTATTGAGTTCATCAAATATCTCTTCTACATTATTTCTCAAATAGGGAACTATCATATCAGGGTGACAGAGCTTCATAGCCTCGCTATAGGTATCTTTTAAGACAAGTTTTTCAACCTTGGTTAATACAGGAGGCTGTTTGGACTCCTCTTCTCGAAGCAGAAAGCTAAACTGTCTATATTCATCATTAGTCTCAGACAAGAGGGTCTTTAAAATATCAGTATTTTCATGGCGACTATTATTTATCTGCATCTTTAAGAGTACTCTTTTTACTTTGAGTGTCTCTTTGACTAGAGGACCTAACTCTTTATAGTAGCTACTATTAAAAGCATCTATCTTCTGAAGAAGTTCATTCTTCTCTTTATTAAGAAAATGGAGAGTATCATCTAGTTGTTTCTGCTCTGCTTTTAGTGTCTCTAACTCTCTTTCGTCTAATATAATCTTATCAATAAGAATTGAACCTAAGTTATATTTATTTCTATCAAGAAGTGTAACAATATGCACAACATTATTATTTATATCAAGCTCTTTTATTCTTTTGAGTTGCTTGGCTATAAGTGCATCATCTTTGAGTGCAATACTATCTTTGATAAGTTCTAAATACTCTATTATCTCTTTCATCTACTCTGTACCTTAATTTATTGATAAATACGATAGCTAGTAATTTTTAGATGCTTAATCCATATTTGCATCTCACTGCTAAAGCGAATATTATTATCTCTAAGATTAAGTTCTCGTAACTCTCGTAGGTATGTTATCTCTATAGGCAGTTTTGATAAATTATTAGATTCTAAGTTCAACATCTTTAATTTAGCCAAATGCCGTATCTCTTTTGGAATTGAGACTATTTGATTGTGCCATAAATTAAGCCATAGTAACTGTTTGAGTTTTCCTATCTCTGGTGGAAGTGTGGTAAGATTATTACCTTGGAGTGAGAGTTCTTTAAGCTGAGACATCTCTCCTATTTGAGGTGGAAGTGCTTTGATATTATTGATGCCTAATCCTAACTTAGTTAAATTAGGCAGTGCTACTAACTCCAAAGGAAAATAGATAAAGTTATTATTCCAAAAGTTCAACTCTTTGAGTTTAGTAAGATTAGAAAATTTCGCAGGGAGTTTACTCAAAGAGTTGCCCCAAATAGTATGATTTTCACGACGCTTTCCTTTGATATCAAACTCCTCTAGGTTTGTAAGATTGCATATCTCATCAGGTAAAGAGGTGAGCTGATTGGCACCTATATTTAATACTTTTAGGTTTTTTAAATTTCCAATAGGTGGAGGTAAATTTTTTAATCTATTTCCCTCTAAATGAAGCTCTACAAGATGCCCTAATTGCCCTATCTCTTCTGGTAACTCTTGGATATAGTTATTACAAAGATTGAGTTCTGTAAGGTTTGTTAGGTTTCCAATCTCTGAGGGTATAGTATGCAAACGATGATTTTCAAGATTAAGCTTAGTTAGACGAAATAAAAACCCTATCTCTCTAGGTAATGCGGTGAGTCTATTGCCATTATTAAGATGTAAAACAGTGAGATTCATCAAGTTCCCTATCTGATTGGGAAGTTCTGTAAGATTATTAGCTCCTATATCAAGTCTTTGTAGCAGAGTCAACTCCCCTATTTTTGAACTTAATCGAGTGAGTTGATTGGCTTTGAGGTTTAATACTATAAGATTTTTTAGGTACCCAATACTTGAGGGGACTCTAGTGAGTTTATTCTGACTTAAATTAAGGTGCGTTAAGTGATGAAAATTTGAGATTTTTGTAGGGAGTCTTGAGATTTTATTATGGCTCAAATCAAGATGTATTAAGTTTGTAAGATTAGTAATCTCTGAAGGTAAATAAGTCAAAAAGTTAGCACTTAGTATCAATGAGGTGAGGCGAGTGAGTTTACCAATCTCGACAGGGAGTTCTAAAAGCCTTGTATTACAAAGATTTAACTCGACTAAGTTCGTAAGATGTCCTATTAGAGGTGTAATTGTTTTGAGTGGAATATGGGATAAATCTAGTTTGGTAATATGGAGTAAGACCTCTTTGTCTCTAGGAAATCCATGATAGTTTTGTTCATCTTCTGTAGACTGCGTTGTGCTACACTCAAGAAATGGGACACTATTCTCATCCGCCCACTCAAAGATATCCTCTATCCAGCTTTCATTAGGCAATAAATATCTGTTGTCAAGAATCTTATCAGTAATATCGAGGAGAGTTTGAGTTTTCATAAGAACACTAAAACTATCTTTTTTGATACTAGGATTTTCACTCACAATTTAAGCCTTTTATTATACATTAATACTCTCTACACAAGAACCTCTCTAAACTTTACTAAATTGTATCACCTTATTGCTGTTATATTATTGATAATTTGAAAATGGCTATTTTTGTTACAGAGTAGATTTGAGTAGAAGTGTTAGATTGTAACTATATGCTACACTACAACAAACAATTCTTCACTAAAACCTATTGAAACATCGTTCTATTTAGATTTTTGTTATTATAATGTTACCAAATTATTTTAATAACAGAGGAGACTTTATGGGACTATTAGAAGCGTATAAAGCACATACAGCACAAAGAGCCGAGTTAGGTGTACCACCATTGGCATTAACAGCAGACCAAGTAGCAGAATTAGTTGAGTTACTCAAAGCTAGTCCAATTATAGATTCAGACTATGCTATGGAGCTTTTTACTCAAGAAGTTCCTGCTGGTGTAGATGATGCAGCTTATGTTAAAGCAGCATTCTTAAATGATATAGTCCAAGGCAATACTTCATGTGATGCAATAGATGCTGTAGAGGCATGTAGAATATTGGGTACTATGTTGGGTGGATTCAATGTAAAACCTCTTGTAGAAGCACTCAAGCTTGATGATGCAGTAGCACAAGAAGCAGCAGAGCAACTCAAAAACACTCTCCTAGTCTATGATTCATTTAATGATGTCAAAGCATTAATGGATGAGGGTAACAGCCTTGCTAAAGATGTAGTAGAGTCTTGGGCAAATGCCGAGTGGTTTACCAACAAACCAGAGATGGAAAAAGAGATTACTGTAACAGTATACAAGATCCCAGGCGAGACCAACACAGATGACCTCTCTCCTGCGTCAGAAGCATTTACAAGAGCTGATGTACCTCTCCATGCCAACTCATTCCTCGTAAACAGAATGGATAACCCACTCGATACGATGAAAGAACTCAAAGAGAAGGGACATCCACTTGTTTATGTAGGAGATGTTGTAGGTACTGGTTCTTCAAGAAAATCAGGTATCAACTCTGTACAGTGGCATATGGGACGAGATATTCCTAATATCCCTGGTAAAAGAACTGGTGGTATAGTGATTGGTAGTATTATCGCTCCTATCTTCTTTAATACCGCAGAAGATAGTGGATGTATCCCTATCCAAGCACCAGTAGATGCACTAGAGACTGGTGATGTGATTACAGTCAAACCTTTTGATGGCGTAATAGAAAAAGATGGTGCAGTGGTATCTGAATTTACTATTGAGCCAAATACTCTCCCTGATGAGATGAGAGCAGGTGGTCGTATCCCACTTATCATCGGTAAAGGTTTAACTGCAAAAGCAAGAGAAGCACTTGGCATGGATGCTGGTGATATCTTTATGACACCAGACCAACCAGCAGATGATGGCAAAGGCTTTACTCTTGCTCAAAAGATGGTAGGAAAAGCATGTGGTATTGAGGGGGTTAAACCGGGTGTATATTGTGAGCCTATAGCTACTACAGTAGGGAGCCAAGATACAACAGGACCTATGACACGAGACGAAATAAAAGAACTTGCAGCATTGAGCTTTGGTTCTGATTTTGTATTGCAGTCATTTTGTCATACTGCTGCGTATCCAAAACCAGCTGATATTAATCTCCAACATACACTTCCAAAGTTCTGGACAGAGAGAAAAGGATTTATTCTAAGACCAGGTGATGGTGTTATCCACTCGTGGCTTAATAGAATGTGTCTTCCTGATACTGTTGGTACAGGTGGAGATTCACACACTAGATTCCCTATAGGTATCTCTTTCCCTGCGGGTTCTGGACTTGTAGCGTTTGCAGGTGTTACTGGTATGATGCCACTTACTATGCCTGAGTCTGTACTTGTACGGTTCAAAGGTGAGATGCAAGAGGGAATTACGCTACGAGATATGGTCAATGCTATTCCTCATCAAGCAATCAAAGATGGTCTTTTGACTGTTGATAAAAAAGGGAAGAAAAATATCTTCGCTGGTCGTGTATTAGAGATAGAAGGTCTCGAACAACTCAAATGTGAACAAGCCTTTGAACTCTCTGATGCCTCTGCTGAGAGAAGTGCAGCTGCATGTACAGTCAAGCTTGATAAAGAGCCTATCATTGAGTACCTAGAGTCTAATATTGTTCTTATTGAAGAGCTTATAGCCCAAGGATATGAAGACAAAGCAACACTCCAAAGAAGAGCTGACAAGATGAAAGCTTGGATAGCAAATCCAGAGTTGTTAGAAGCCGATAGTGATGCACAGTATGCTGCGATTATCGAAATTGATATGGATGCAATTACAGAGCCAATCCTTGCTTGTCCAAATGACCCAGATGATGTAAAAACGCTTACAGAGATTCAAGAAGCAGGTCTTAGAACTGAAATTGATGAAGTATTTGTAGGCTCTTGTATGACAAATATTGGTCTCTTTAGAGCCCATGCAGAGATTCTTAGAGGAGAAGGTGCAGTAGCCAATAAACTCTGGATTTGTCCTCCAACAAAAATGGATGAAAAAACTCTTCAAGAAGAGGGATACTACTCTGTATTTGGTATGGCAGGAGCTAGAACAGAGATTCCAGGATGTTCACTTTGTATGGGGAACCAAGCAGCAGTTGCTCAAAATGCATGGGTATTTAGTACAAGTACAAGAAACTTTGATAACAGACTCGGAAAAGGTTCACAAGTCTATCTAGGTTCCGCAGAACTCGCAGCCGTTGTAGCCCTCAAAGGGAAACTCCCAACTGCCAAAGAGTACCTAGAAGTAGTAAAAGATAAAATCAAACCAGAGATGAGTGATGAGATATATA
>Ga0193964_1001160_pt1 | contig 11897 bp, 10 predicted proteins | sample FB_7_MG_FD_140323 | JGI IMG/M metagenome (GOLD analysis project Ga0193964, IMG submission 140323) | Microbial mat bacterial communities from the Broadkill River, Lewes, Delaware, United States - FB_7_MG | ecosystem: Environmental > Aquatic > Freshwater > River > Microbial mats | place: USA...
AACGAAAATTCTAAACCATATTTTGGAATATTTTATTCCGATCATAGGCCTAACACAAGGAAATAAGAGATGAGAGACCAATGGCATTTTGATCAAATTATAGACAGAAGCGACACAGGTTCCGCAAAATGGGAACCATCTGTTCTGGAGCAAACATTTGGAAAAGGTCGGGGCAATCTGCTGCCGTTATGGGTGGCAGATATGGATTTTTCCTGTCCTGATGTGATCGTCGATGCCATGGGACAGCGCCTGTCCCACAAAGTTTTCGGGTACAGTCTGAATGACAGCCGGCACAATGACGCGCTCATTCGCTGGTTTAACCGACGGCATGCATGGCAGATTCAAGCAGATTCAATTGTCAATACGCCGGGTATCGTGCCGGCGGTAAACTACCTTGTCCAGTGCTTTACCAAACCCGGTGACGGGGTATTGATTCAGCCGCCGGTGTACTATCCCTTTGCCCAGGCCATTCATACCAATGGCAGGCATGTGGTTGAAAATTCTTTGGTACTGAATAATGACCGTTATGATATGGATTTTAAAGACCTGGAAAATAAAACCCGGGACCCAAAGGTAAAACTTGCCATCCTGTGTTCTCCACACAATCCCGTGGGAAGGGTCTGGCACCGGGACGAGCTTGAACGGTTTGGAGCCGTCTGTCTGAAAAACAATGTCCTGGTTTTTGCCGATGAAATACATTGCGATTTGGTCATGCCCGGATTTAAACATACCAGTTACCAGTCTCTCTCTTTTGAATTGAGTCAGGGTTCCATTGCCGGCAATGCCGCCTCAAAAACCTTTAATCTGGCCGGACTCGGTCATTCCTGTCTGATCATCCCCAACAAAGCACATCGCCATGAAATGGGCAATTTTTTTAACTGTCTTGGCTTTAATTCAACGGGAACCTCTAATCTGTTTGGTGCCATTGCAACCCGGGCTGCCTATGAAGGCGGGGAACCCTGGCTGATTGATCTGATCAGTTATATTCATGAGAATTTTCTATATTTAAAAAAAAGAATCGAAAAAGAACTGCCGGGTGTGCGGGTGTTTGATCTTGAAGCCACCTATTTGCCGTGGATTGATTTTAATCCTTTGGGACTGTCTCCGGAAAAAATCGTTGGGATCATTGAGGAAAAGGCCGGAATCGCCCTTGATCACGGCAACTGGTTCGGACAGAGCGGGGTCGGATTTGAGCGGATCAACATTGCCTGTCCAAGGCAATTGTTGACTCAGGCTGCAGATCTTCTAATTGCCGCATTCAGCCCTTTTTGCAAATAATTCAACACCCTTTAGGTGGGCTGCTGATCGCTGACGGCTAACCGCTATCAGCTGGTTTAACTGATGGGCGGATTCACATCGAATTCGCTCATTTTATACAACAGGGTTTTATAGGACACCTTTAAAATTTTTGCAGCTTTGGATCGGTTCCACCCCACTTTTTCAAGTACAAAAATGATCACTTCCTTTTCCACCTTGTCAGAGGCCAGTTTTTTTATTTTTTTCAATGAAATATCTTCAAACAGCTTTTCAGAACTTGTGGACAGATCTACAAATTCTGAAATGATCCTCAATCGCCGGTTTCCAGAGTCGCTATCAAGTTGATACCCAGGCGAATGCATGCCGGAACCGCCCAATTGCGCCTGGGGTGTATTTTCTGAGGACGATGATCCAGTGGTATCTGCGTCGTGATTAGGCAACTCTTCAAAAATTTTATCCCAGGAATTGAGCACCATTAATTTTTTTATACAATTTTGCAGCTGGCGCACATTACCGGGCCAGGGGTAACGGCACAGCCTTTCCATGGTATGGCTGTCAGGCTTTTCTGCCTTGGATTTAGGGTGTTTTAATAAATATTTTTTGAAGTAATATTCAATTAGGGCCGGGATATCCTCGGGACGCTCACGAAGGGGCGGAATATCTATTTTAATAATATTGAGCCGGTAAAAAAGATCTTCTCTAAACGTTTTGTTTTTTATGCATTCTTCAAGGCATTGATTGGTTGCCGCAATGACCCAAACATCCGTTTTAAAATCCTGGTCCGATCCCAGAGGAGAAAATTCCCCGCTTTGGAGCACGTGAAGCATTTTGGATTGAAGGCTAAGGGGCATATCTCCAATTTCGTCAAGAAAAAGAACCCCCTTGTCTGCAGTCAAAAATTTTCCATAGCGTTTTTTATGTGCCCCGGTAAAAGCGCCTTTTTCATACCCATAAAGTTCTGACTCCAGAAGGGTTTCCGGCAGGGCGGCACAATTTAGTTTTACAAAATTTTTTTTAGACCTATTCGATTCAGCATACAGGCTCTGGGCAACCACTTCCTTTCCAACACCTGTCTCTCCTGTAATCAGGATATTTAGACAGGTCTGGGCCACATGGTTGATCAGTTCCTTGATCTTCAGCATAGAGCTGGAGACGCCAATCAGTGGGGTTGGTGAATTCATATATTATAACGCTCTCTTTTTCTTAATCTTCTTTACTGTCTATGAGTTCGGCAACTTTGCGTTCAATTTTAAACAGGTCAACAGGTTTAAAAATAACAATATCAGCCCGGGCTTCGGACGCAAGGGCCCCAGGGTGATCCCCATACCCGGTCATGGCAATGGTTTTAGTATCGGGATATTCCTTTTTTACAATGGAAATCAACCCGACACCACTGATGTTCGGCATGACAAGGTCTGTGATCAGGCAATGGAAATAATCGGGTTTATCCCGAAGGATTTTTAAAGCGGCAAAGCCGTCCACCGCAGTCTTGACCTCATACCCAAGGGAGTTGAAAAATTCATAAAAAGTGGACAAAATATCTTCGTTATCGTCCACGATCAGAAGTCGAGCCGGATTTGCCATATCAGCCTCTTTGTCAATGAAAATGAATAATACGTTATGTCCATATCCCAATCTTCTTAGTATATGCAAGAAAAAAAAAGATAAGTGTGAAAAAAAATATCCAGTTCATTGCGCAAACCAGGAAACAGAATGACGGACGGTTTTAACTGCCTTGCCTAAAAATAAAATTCATATTATAAATTCTGATGGCGTCGTAAAAAGTTTCCGCCTACTGCGTTATGGCGCCTGATCAGACGCTCGACATACTCTATGTATGCCTTCACCCCTGGTCAGACACCATGCCTTGTCGGCGAAGTTTTTTACCTAGCCATCGGTTGGACTTTTTACAGATTCATCAAATCTGGATCTGCATTTTGGCCTGGCAAAATTTGTCGGTATCAGACAGAAACTTTCTGCTGTTTTGCAATTATGGAATCTATATAGCAACAAGGAAATTCAATGAAAAAATCAATTATCAGGGGTTCGGGCTTCTTTGTGCCGCCCCATATTGTCACCAATCAGGATCTGACCGAATTTATAGACACGTCCGATGAATGGATCCGCCAGCGCACCGGCATTCACCAGCGACACTGGGTCACCCAGGAAGATGTCTGCGGTGCATCGGATTTGGGGACCCAGGCCGCCTGCATGGCACTGGACAAAGCAGGTTGGCAGCCCAACGATCTGGATTTTATCATTTTTGCCACCTTAAGTCCGGATATCATGTTCCCGGGGGGCGGGTGTCTTCTAGCGCGAAATCTTGAGCTTGATTCCACACCCGCTCTGGACATCCGCCAGCAATGCACTGGATTTTTATACGGATTTGCCACAGCAGATTCCTATATCAAATCCGGGCTTGCCTCAAAGGTCCTTTTAGTGGGTGCTGAAGTACATTCCACAGGACTTGACAAAACCACCCGGGGCAGGGATGTGACGGTAATTTTCGGCGACGGGGCTGCCGCCCTGTGTATCGAAGCGGTTGATACGGATGAAAACGTGGGCCTGATTGCCTCGGCATTGCATGCAGATGGGCATTTTGCAGAGGCCTTAAAAACCGAACTGCCGGCTTCCAATCTTTTCAAGCGTCTGCCCGATGATATTCCCGATGATGACCCCAGATATTTTCCGTTCATGGACGGTCCTGCCATATTCAAAAAAGCTGTACGCATGCTGCCCAAAGTAACCAAGGAAGTGCTGGAAAAAGCAGGCATGGAATTGTCTGACATTGATCTTGTGATACCCCACCAGGCCAATAAACGTATTAACCAGGCCTTTGGCCAGTTTCTTAAGCTGCCCGAAGATAAAATTTTCCATAATATTGAAAAATACGGCAACACTACGGCTGCCAGCATTCCTTTGGCGCTTCATGAAGCCATTGAAACCGGCCGTATCGGCAAGTCCGGGGATGTTGTACTCTTTGCCGGTCTTGGTGCCGGTCTGACCTGGGGCGCATCCCTATATAAATTTCCCTAATGTTTTTATCCTGTTCCGGGGATGTTGTTTTTTCCTGGAACAGGATTTATTTTCACGCCAATATATAGGGCAAATATGAATTCATTTCCGGAACAAAAGATCCAGGTAAAAATTATCCGTTTTTGATATGCAGGCAAACGTATATGACGGATCCTGGTTTTTTGCGGCCATTTCCTTTCGAATATCCCCGGCCATGACCTTGCCTAGCTCTACACCAAACTGGTCAAAGGGGTTTACACCGAGAATAAATCCTTCCAAAACGGTTCTGGCCTCGTAAAAAGCGAGCAACATGCCAACACTTTCGGGTTCAAGATTATCAATGGTGATGATTGTTGAGGGCCGATTCCCGTCAAAATTTCTGGCCGGGTCATCGGAACTGCGTCCCAGGGCAAGGGCACTGGCCTGGGCCAAAAGATTGGCCCATAGCTCCTGGTGATTGGTCACCCCTTGGGACAATGCCTGAATACCGGTGTATCCCGGCGTTTTGACGCCGATGAAATCAACGGGGAAGGCGTTTCCCTGGTGGGCCAGTTGAAAAAAAGAATGCTGGGCATTGGTGCCGGGCTCCCCGAAAATAATGGTACCCGCGGGACGGGTTAAGGGTTGTCCTTCCGGGGAAACCGATTTACCCAGGCTTTCCATATAAAGCTGCTGGACATGGGGGCTGAGCCTGGCTAACCTTGACGCATAGGGAATAATGGCCTGGGCCGGATATTTCATATACTGGGTGTTCCAAATGGAAATTAAAGCGGCGGTTAACGCGATGTTTTTTTCTGCCGGACTTTCCAGAACATGGGTATCCATAAAACGACAGCCGTCCAAAAAGCGTTTGAAAACATCATATCCAAATGCAAGGCTTAAAGGCAGCCCGCCCACCGCCGAGGAAACCGAATATCTGCCGCCGATGAAATCAAACATATGAAAGGACGCAAGCACGGGTGTATCTGAATTGTCCCCCGGACTTCCCTTGGCCGTGATGGTGACCATGTGATCTTCAGGGCAGATTCCCTGATTTGTTAGCCATGTGCTCACCTGCTTGAGGTTGGCCATGGTTTCCGTGGTGGTATAGGATTTGGAAATCACGATCCAAAGGGTGCTCTCTTTATCAATGGATTCAATGATCCGGGCAAAATTATCAATATCCACGTTGGGCAAAAATAAAAGATCCATTTTTCTGTCAGCCCCGGCCAGGGCCTGGTAAACAAATTCACACCCAAGATATGATCCGCCAATGCCGATGACAACTGCCTGGGTAAAAGGTTTTCCACATGCCGAGCCGATTTCGCCTTTATGAACGGATAGGCAGAATTGTTCGATTTCCTCATTGACTTGTTGCATCTGCGTTTTAACATCCATCGCCTTGAATAAAAGAGGTGACGGTCCCGTGCCACGGGCCGCAGTATGAAGCGCGGCACGATTTTCGGTTGGATTTACGATTTCTCCTTGGGCCATTTCACTGAACTTTTTAAGTGCATTGGACAGGGTTTGGGATTCACGCAGCAAAGATAACGCATTTTCATCAAGCCGCTGACGTGAAAAATCCATAAGAAATCCGTCAATGCCAAGACTGAAATCGAAAAACCGTCTGGGGCGTTCTAAAAGCCTTCGCAAATGGTGATCCGGCGTGTTAAGTTCCTGGGCCGCCTTTGTTAGCTTTGCATGAAGGTTTTTAATGGAAGAATCATCCGGATAAAGCAAACCGGCCTGGCTCATATTTATTTCTCCTTGCAATTGAAGTGTTCAAGATTATGAATGTGATGGATTTGCTTGCCTATTTGTCATTTATAGAATAAAAGCAGAATAGAAGAAAGCCTTAGAAATATAATTTAAATAGTCCCAATAATTTTCTAACTTCGAAAACTTGACAAAAATCCATCAATCCATCTAAATATTTGAATCATGAATTTTAAAAAAATTGAGAGTCTGTTGCAAAAAGGGGTAAACATCCCAAATCCTGCCACCGTATTTATCGGTGATGACGTTGATATTGAGCGCATATCCCCGGATGGGGTAACGCTTTTTTCCGGCACCAAGCTAACCGGCTCACGAACCCTGATCATGCCGGGCACCGTTCTTGGTTACGAAACGCCGGTGACGGTTGAAAATTGTCTTATGGGGCCGGGTACAAAGCTTCAAGGCGGATATTTTCAAGATACCGTGTTCATGGGGGATAATGTTTTTGGTTCAGGCGGGCATGTGCGAAAAGGATGTATCCTTGAAGAACAGGCCAATGCTGCCCACACCGTTGGGCTCAAGCAGACCATCCTTTTCCCCTTTGTCACCCTTGGCAGCCTGATCAATTTCTGTGATTGTTTCATGGCCGGCGGCACCAACCGGAAGGATCATTCCGAGGTGGGATCGTCCTTTATCCATTTTAACTATACCCCGAACCAGGACAAGGCAACGGCCTCCATGATGGGTAATGTCCATCAGGGCGTGATGCTCAACCGGCCACCTGTGTTCCTTGGGGGGCAGGGTGGACTTGTGGGGCCGGTCAGGATCGCCTTTGGATGCATCAGTGCTGCAGGATCCATTATCCGGAACAGTGAACTGCGGTGTGACCGGTTGATCATGGGTGGGACAATGAGAAACGCCTCCGTTCAATGGCGGCCTGGTATCTATACCCGGCCGGACAGAATTTTAACTGAAAATATTTGTTATATTTCAGGGCTGTATGCCTTAAAAGCCTGGTATCATTTCATTCGTTCGCTTTTTACCTGGGATTGGATGTCCCAAGCCCTTGTTTCAGGGTTGCAGAAAAATATTGATATCTGTATTCAGGAGCGGATAAAACGACTCAATGCGTTTGGAGACAAACTTGGACAGTCAAAGATGATTCTGCTCCAAAGGGGAAAAGGGCAGGGCAGTCAGGCTGTTGCCGCCCATGACACGGTTTTGGAAAAATTATCCCAGGCGTCACAGATATTTGATCAGGCTGAAAATGATCTTAAAACCCCTGGGCCGGATGGGGAACAATTTATAGAATATATTGACATTCAAAGTATTCATAACAAAAAGGGATATGTCAATGTTATTCAGGGCCTTGACGAATCAATTTCGATTATAGGGTCAGCATGGCTCAAAGGTATTGAAGACCGGATTGTTGGTGCATTTGGATTGGATATATAATTAAATAGGATAGGATCAGAAATTGCATTTCCTAAATAGCTGACACCTATCAGCTAACTGCCCGCCCGAAGGGCGTTAATTTAACAAAAAAATCAGGATAACCATCTCAATGGGACAGTTATTTGGAACAGACGGTATACGGGGCAGGGCAAACGCCTATCCCATGACATGCGATCTGGCCATGAAAATAGGTCAGGCAGTAGGCATTTTAACGCAAAAGTCTTCCAACGGATGTGTAATCATCGGCCGGGATACCAGAATTTCAGGCCAAATGCTTGAATCTGCGCTCACTGCCGGGATTGCTTCCGTTGGTGTTGATGTGATGATAGCCGGTGTTATTCCCACCCCCGGGGTGGCGTATTTGAGCAGTACCATTGAATCCTGCGGTGCCGGCATCATGATCTCAGCCTCCCATAATCCCTATTATGATAATGGTATTAAAATTTTTCAAAACGGCGGCATTAAACTGTCCGATGACCAGGAGGCAAACCTTGAAAGAATTATCCTGGGCCCGCCCATTGAGCTGCCTTCAAACATTGGAACTATTGTATCTGTCGATGACGCCCAGGCCAGGTATGTACAGTTTCTGGTTCAAAAATTTAATTTTCAAAAAAAGCAACGAAAACTCAAACTGGTGATCGATACAGCCAATGGCGCGGCCAGTTTTTGTGCCCCCCAAATATTCACCCCTGACATTTTTGATGTAAGTTTTATTCACAACCGGCCCAATGGCACAAACATCAATGAAGAATGCGGATCCCAGCATACAAAAGACTTAAGCGATCATGTCAACAAAGTTAACGCAGATCTTGGCCTTGCCTTTGACGGTGACGCCGACCGTTTGATTGCCGTGGACGAAACAGGACAGCAGATTACAGGAGATACCTTGCTGGCTGTCTTGGCCGAATTTGCCAAACAGACCGGGAAACTTGGTAATAATATCGTTGTGAGTACGGTCATGAGCAATGTGGGATTTGGCAACGCACTGGAACAATTAGATATTAAGCATGAAATAACCGGGGTAGGGGACAGAAAAGTGTTGGAGCGCATGAAAGAGACCGGCGCCCTCCTGGGCGGGGAAGATTCAGGCCACATAATTTTTCTGGACGAACAAACCACCGGCGATGGTGCATTATCGGCATTAAAGCTCATAGAGGCGATGCTGGAAACCCAAAGGCCTTTATCCGAACTTGCTGAAATTATGACCGTTTACCCCCAGGTCCTGATCAATGTTGAAGTGGACGCATCCAGGCCCGATTTTATGAAAGTACCTATGGTTGCAGATGCAATTAAAGAAGTCGAATCACAGCTTGGCAGCCAGGGCAGGGTACTTGTACGGTATTCGGGTACACAACCCTTGCTCAGGGTGATGGTTGAAGGTCCTGAAGAAAGCTTGACCCGTCAATGCTGTGAGAAAATCTGCGAGGCCATAAGAAAGAGTTTCTAAATGATTCATCAAATTCCGTGTTTTGAGTTTCATGATGTTTCATTTGCCTGGCATGGAGAACGGGTCATACTGGAACGCCAGAGTTTTATCCTGCCCCAGGGTGCATTCGTTCTGATCCACGGCCCCTCCGGAGCCGGGAAGTCAACCCTTCTGCGGTTGATGAACCGCCTGGAGGAGACAGACACCGGAAAAATCAGCTACCTGGGGCAAAATCTTACCGAATGGAATCCCTCTGAATTGCGGCAGCAGGTGGCCTATCTTCAGCAAATACCGGTAATCCCAGATCAATCTGTCAGGGACATTTTGCTCCAGCCCTTTTTTTTTCGCGTCAACAAAGAAAAGGCAAAGCCGTCTGACCAGGCGCTGAAACAGCTGCTTGGGAAGGTGAAAATGAAAGATATAGGGCTTGATGATTCCGGTGCGGTTCTTTCTGGCGGACAGCGGCAGCGATTGAGCCTGGTGCGAATTCTTTTGACCAGTCCAAGAGTGCTGCTTCTTGACGAGCCGGCATCTTCATTGGATAGTGAAAGCAGGCGCTGTATCCACGAGTTGGTGGAAGATCTCAACCGGCAGGGAACCACCATTGTCATGATTACCCATGACATATTTTTGCCAAAGAACGTTCCGGTGATGAAAATCACCATTGACCAGGGGAAGGTCTTTGTATGCAATTGACAACGGGAGCGCTTGATATCAGTGTAGCTGAGCTTGCACTTGCATCACTTTTTATTGTTGCCGCAGGGGCAATCTCCCTGTGGGGCCGTATCGGTCTTGGCAAATCCATTCTCATGGGAGCCGTGAGATGCGTTCTTCAATTAACACTCATGGGCTATGTACTCAGTTTTATATTCGGTATCGCATCTGCCTGGGTCGTTCTCCTGCTTTTTTGTGTTATGGTGGCATTTGCAGTCCGTATTGTCAGGGGGAACGTTTCAGAAAAAAGCATCCCTTTTGTTTTTCCCTCCTTTGTCACCATGTTTTTGGTGTATGCAGTGGTTACAGGCATCGTTAGCGGATTGATTGTCGGAATCAAGCCTTTCTGGCATCCCCAATATTTTATTCCCATGGCCGGTATGGTGGCAGGCAACTCCATGACCGCCCTGGGCCTGTCACTGGATCGGCTGCTTTCTGATTTAAAAACAAGACGGGATTTGGTGGAGATGCGGCTTTGCCTGGGCGCAACTCCCGTTGAAGCCTCACAGGATATCTTCAGGGATGCACTTAAAGCCGGAATGATCCCTTCAATTAACTCTCTGGCAGGCGTAGGTATTGTTTTTATTCCGGGAATGATGACTGGCCAGATCCTTTCCGGTGAAGACCCAATGCTTGCCATCCGGTACCAGATTGTGGTGATGTTCATGCTGGTGGCTTCCACTGCCCTAACCGTGAGCATGGTTCTTGGTATTGTCAGGCAGCGCTGTTTTAGTCCCGGCCGACAGCTCCTGCTCCAGCCGAACCGGCCTGTATAAATGGTTTGGGATCAAGTCTTGAATTATCATCGTTTTTTGCTGCAGGGCTGCAAAAATGCAACACTTTGAAATTATAAAACAGCAATAAAAGAACCTGGGCCAGGTATTCCGGAAAGCAGCTGGTGCTTTCCAGAATACCTAATGTTAAGAGATCCGGCACCGGTGGGGGCAATCCCCGGCAGTTATGTCAGACTCTGGCGTGCCACTTCTTTGGCCAAGGTGCAAAACGCCTTGGTCACAGGGGAGGAGGGCTTCTCTGCCTGGATGGAACGGCCGGCATCGCTCAGGGCAACCAATGACGGGTCCAGGGGAATTTTACCCAAAAAATTGATACCCTGCTCCTTGGCTGTGCGTCGGCCGCCGTCTGTGCCGAAAATATTGAGGACTTCACCGCATTTCGGGCAGGTGTAACCACTCATGTTTTCCACCAGGCCGAAGATTTCCATCTTTACATGGCGGCAGAATCGGATGGACTTGCGTACATCGGCCAGTGCCACCTCCTGGGGTGTGGTTACGATGATGGCCTTGGCATCCTTGATAAGCTGGGCCACTGTGAGGGGTTCGTCGCCCGTGCCTGGTGGGGCGTCTATAATAAGATAGTCCAGGTCTCCCCACTCCACATCTCCGACAAACTGTCTGATGGCCCCGTGCTTGGCCGGTCCACGCCAAATAATGGCATCGTCCTTATCCGGCATCAGGGACTCTATGGAAACCACTGAAAGGATTGGGGAGTACTGGGCCGGAATAATTTTTCTGGCTTCATTGACATGGAGTTCCCCCTTGATACCGAGCATTCTTGGGATATCAGGTCCATGAATGTCAACATCCATGAGCCCTACTTTATGGCCCATTGTGGCCAGGGCAGTGGCAAGATTCACAGATACGCTGGATTTTCCCACCCCGCCTTTGCCGCTCATCACCACGAATTTGTGAGTGATATGTTTCAAGGCATCTTGCACTTTGGCATCAGCCTCTCCGTCAGGCATCCTGCCCATGATATTTTTAGCTTTTACTTTTTGTGTCACATCTGTCTCCTTTAATGCACAATTTTTTTAAAAAAATTTACCTTTCGGTTAATTTCCCAATTTTTTCTGCATAGAGTATGCCAGGCTAATCATTGTCAGTTCATATGATATTTTTCAGCAGCAACTGTCACAAAAATGCATTGTTAATACAAAGCCAACATTGCCATCTGTGGGTATAAAGGAAGTTTATCTTCGATAAAAAGAATATACAAATAGGCGTGAAAACAAAGGTGCTCACACTATCTTGCCCTTGATTTTTGGGTTGTGTTGCAAAAAATCTTTCGAGTTAAAGAAGGGCTTTGATTGGAGCCTTTTTACGTGGCAATCTCAAACAGATTTTCGATGAATTGGATCTGATTTTTAACATCTCCCTGGTATTTGAGTTTGAGGAAATACTTTTAATATGGATTCTTCATCATAACTGAGAATCACAAAGGCACTATGGATATGTAATCAGTTCTCCTGGTAAAGGAACAACTTTTATTATCCGTTTGCCGTTACAACCTTAGAATCTGCTGCAGTTTCAGTTTTCTT
>Ga0193964_1001161_pt1 | contig 11883 bp, 8 predicted proteins | sample FB_7_MG_FD_140323 | JGI IMG/M metagenome (GOLD analysis project Ga0193964, IMG submission 140323) | Microbial mat bacterial communities from the Broadkill River, Lewes, Delaware, United States - FB_7_MG | ecosystem: Environmental > Aquatic > Freshwater > River > Microbial mats | place: USA...
AAAAAATCCAAAGAAGGCTACACGCCCCTGCAGTGCGCATCAATTGACAAAAATGTCCAGTTGGTGCAATATTTTGTCAACAATGGTGCCAAAATTAATGTGCGAGATCGCTATGGATCAACTGCGTTGCACGGCGCGGTTCCGAAAATTCGTCGGACACGATACAACCCACAGCTTGTGCAGATTCTGATTGACGCCGGTGCCGATCCAAACGCAAAGCGAAAACGCAGAAATATAACTCCGCTCGACTCTACACTGAAATCGCAAAATGTTCAGTGTATTGAGCAACTGCTCGACGCTGGCGCAGAAATTACGCAGAATGCAAAGCAGCGAGCCAAAAAAGACAGAGTTTTGCTCCGGTGTTTTTCAGATTGCGTGCGAAAGCGAGAATGGCAGAGGTTTGTAACGATGGCACTTTTACTGCAACCTTTCAATCTCCCTGTTCTCGTGGTATATGAAATCTATCTCTCGGCGCCACGTTATCCTACGGCGACGGTGGAACGTCACACTGCCTGGCGTGTTTTGTCCGCTATCAAACGAACAAAAGTCGAAGCGCGTTGCGATGAAATATGCGACGAATTTGCTGTCGACGAAACCGAAATTGTGCAAACACGAGACATCAACGGCAAACGCAAGCGCGCAATGAAAATCGAATAATTCAAACCAAACCAACCTCATTTTAGTCGTCACTGTGTATGATTTCCATAATCCGGTCACACAGCTGTTGCTTTGTACCTCGCACAGAGATATCTGCAGCTTTACAAAGTTGTCTCAGCGGTGCCATGAGCATCACGTTTAAGCAATCGCGCTCGATCAGTGTTCTAGCCGATTCATCGCGCAAAATCTGCTCTCTCTGCCACGTTTTTCTCACAAGCGCCTTTTGCGCTTGCTCTGCGGTTTTTTGGACAAAGTCGAGCACCTGATTCTCTGTTCGTTGCCGGTTCTGTGCCAGCAACTTTTGGAATCGATCAAATTGACCAGTCTGTGCACACTCTAGTAGCAGGTCGACAGACTCTTTGCTTTGAAAGACCCGCCCCGCGCTCGGCCAATTTTCAGAGATTTGCAACCGAATTGCGGCCAGTTGTGCCGCCGCCTCATCGGCAACGGCCCCAGCCTCATCGCTTGTTTTTCCGGCAGACGTGTGACTCATTTTTTTCTTGTGTGTGTGCGACGGCAGAAAATCTCACAGCAAACCTATTGTGCAAACCATGATTCGCTTTTTAGGAAAAGAAATATCGTTTGAGACGCTCAAAGCAATGGACAGATTTGACATCAATTGTGTTTTCAATCAAGGTAGACCTTTGCTGCATTGTGCTCTAATGGACGGCTGTCGTCGCTCATTTCAGGTGGCTATTGATCGATATGCTGATCTCGACTTGCTGGATGCGGATGGTTATGCGCCACTGCATCTCGCTGCCGCCAATGGTCACACATGGGCAATCAAAGGTCTCATTGAGCACGGAGCCAATGTGTACATCGTCGATCGATCAGGATGGACGCCTTTGCATCACGCCGCTTGGACAAACGTACACTGCGTGAAGCTTCTTGCTCCACACGATGATCGCACTTATATCAATAGACCGACTCCCGACGGTGCGACCGCACTTCATTGTGCTGCAAGAATGGGACATGCAGAGTCAATTACCTGTCTTTTCGAGCGTGGTGCCGATGTCAATTGTAAAGACGAACAAGGTTGGACCCCACTTCATTACGCGACGATGGAAGGTCACGTAGATTGCATCGAGGCACTAATTGCGTGCGGAGCGGATCCAAATCAGCACGATCGGCAAATGAGAGGACCACTGTTTCTGGCTGTTATATGGCAAAGAACGTTGGTGGCAAGCATTCTCATCAATAGCGGAGCATCTATGACAGACAGGGATAATTATGGTATCACGCCACTTCAGTGTGCAGCAACGGCAAGCCGAGAAGATTTTGTGAAGATCTTTGCAGATTCAATGTACAATCGAGAATGGAAGCGCCTTTTGGAGACAGCGGTTGTGCTGCAACCATTTGACTTGCCCGTTCTCGTAAGCTACAATATCTACTGTGCGCTATATCTCTACGCGGACCATATGGTGCCTATCGGAGAGGCATGGAACGTTCTCAAGGCTTTCAAGAGACCGCCGATAAAATAAATGCCGTATGTATTTGTATGCTGCTCTGAAAACCAAGCTGTTTTTATTCATAATCAGACTCGACTTGACGAACCGAGCGACAACCATTGCAACGACTGTACGCAAGTGAAGAGAAAAGACTGTAAAGGCAAACTCGTCCGTTTAATTAAACTGACCATTTGTACTATCTGGGGGGGGGTCGGCGATCAAACTTTCAGTAGGCGATTTGGTTTTTTTTGTGTTTTACGGCAACGAAACCTCGTTGAGCGTTTGAACAATCTCTGGCTTGTATGTCCCGCGTGTTTCGGCCACCGCGAGATTGTATACCTCGCGCGTTTGCTTTCCGTCGGGAAAATGCTGTTCGTACCAACTGCCGTTTTGACGCGCTTCAATGTCAAATTCATCTTGTCGACACTGCAGTGGACGGTAAGCGTGTTGCGCGAGATCGACGCCGTTGACAACCAGACGTTTGCTGCTCGCATTGCGAGGTGCTGCGCCGCGCGGCACCAGTGCCGGACGGTCGGTAGTAAACGTCTGGAACGGAACTTGCGTCTGCTGTTCGCGACTTCCATCGGCCGGTTCGCCGCGTGCAACGCGGATCGCCTGTTTGAGCAGACTCTGGCCAGGCTCATCGCGCTCCTTGACGACCGACGAAACCGGGTAAAACGTGCCGTCACCGTCACTCATTGCGCCCAGCTTGCTCATGTGTGTCTGCAGCGCCTGTGAGTTGGCACGCATTTGCAGATTGCTTGTTCGACCAAAGCGCAGTGACGAGAACGGCTGCACAAAGAGCCGCGAACATGCAGTGGGGCGGCGATACTCTGCGCAACAGACGTCACAGCGGTGGCTGGCTGTGTTGAGAAACGACATACGGCACTGTGCGTCGCTTCTGCTGCGGTACAGTCGCACACTGATAATTGCGCTCGGTCGCTGTGCCTCTTTGACAGCGCTATACAGGCGGTTTGTTTCCTGCTGAGCAGCGGCGAGTCGTTCCAACTGGCCGATGAAATCCTCTGCACTTTCGTAGCGCACCGATTCGCTGTGTGTGTTGTCCGTGTCGACGTGCACCTGAAATTCTTTGAATTCACGGTACAACTGAGCGTCGCGACGGAATCTCTCAAGCAGCCGATCAATCTCCACGGCGTACGTGAGCAGTCGCACACACTTTGGGCACTCGTGCTCTTCGACGGTTTCGCTCACACTGCCGACTTGTTTCGTTGCAGACATTTTACAGATTCTTAGCGTGCACAACTTTTGATTGATGCCAAGCAAGAGACGCAAAAAATATCTCGTTTCATTTTTTTCGGTTAGTTTCACAGACAGACGGTTTGTCGATTTGGTTGCTGGCGTCTGCAAAGCGGCGTCGTCGCAAACATATCCCGTCCGGCGCAACCAACAATGAGTGAGCGCGCACATTGTGGCTCTGACAAAGAACCCTCCCAACTATTCAGCGAACCGCCCCCAGTCAAATGCTGCATTTGCCAGATCAAGCGGTTCGATCATCTAGTGTGTGACGGCGAATGCGGAGAGTACGTCTGCGACGACTGTTCTTTTCCGGGCGGCTCGATGGAGGCGGCAGGCACATACTCCATTTGCTACATTTGTTGCGCAAAGCGCATAGACGAAATGCACGATGCCATTGCCAACATCCAGCGTGCAAACGAATGGGCCCAGGAGAAGATACGACAGCTGCAAGCAAAAACTGATTGATCCCGACACAAATAAAGAGGATTATGCAGGCAATGCAGATATATGTGAAGTTGTGAAGAAAGCACTCTTAAAATGCCAATTTAATTTCCAGCACATTTTGCTCGGCAAACGGCTTTGAAAGAATGTCTTGCGGCACCGGTTCTTTGGTAAGAAATTCCTGAACGCGCACCCACATGATCTTTAGAAAATCTTCTTCGGCCACACAAACCCAACCAACATATTTTGGTCCGTTGCAGATGCAAAAGCGCACTCGCTTTCCATCGATAGTGTCGCGCGGCTGATAGAAAATGCCGGCAATAGAATGTTCTTCCACAAACTGATTAAAGATGCTTTCGGTACGCGCATCTTCGACGTTTCGATCGGTGAGGTCGGCGCGCTTTTGCTTTGACGTGCCCGCAACAGTGGCGGCACAAGATTTTCTCTTCTTTGTTTGCAAACGATCGTTGGTAGACGCACGCTTCTTGTCAATGTCCGTGTACAAAGTTTGTTCGTTTGCTTCGGCATAGATTGTGTTAAAGCCGGCGACTGTGCTCCACGGATACTTTTGCACAACTTGCGGCGCCATAACCGCCGATAGTGTTGCTTGACAAACTTGTTTGCTCGCAGGCATGTAGAAGAACTGATGAATCTTGTCAAAATGCGTATGTCCATCAGGGCGGCGGGTGTGGACGACAAAGTGCGCATTGTGCTTCCACGCCGCCACAATGTACGACGCGCGCGCAGTCACCTTGGCGGACCACTCTTCCTTGCTCGGTGGCGATTCGATTGAACCCCACAGGCTGTTGTACGACACATTGAAGAGAGCAAACCAAATGTCGGTCGGACGTGCGTCGATTAGCTGCAAAGCTTGTTCGGCGGTTTGCCACGGATAAAAGTCGCACATTTGTGGCGTCATCTTGCCGATCAGCACCTCGACGTCTTGGTCAACCGGCTCCACAGTAAACGAGGCCATAGTGTCATAGTTGGCGTCCTCGCTTGTTGAAGCCCAGTGAATGAGCGCGCTTTCTGAGTCTTCGAGCAGGCGCCACGCAGCAATGGCGACATAATCGACATTGTCGTCGTCGGCAGAATCGGCACCATCTTTGGCATCGTCCGAGTCGGCAGCAACATCACCCGGCGACGCTGCTTCATCAGAGTCGTCGGTCATTTGGTGCTGATCGGCATCGACATCATCGCCGTCATCGTCGCCAGTCTCTTTGGGAGTATCTTTTCGCATGCCTCTTGTGGCCAAAATCGCAAATTGCAACGCTTCGATACTTGCTTCGTCGCGCGCAATCTCCGTGACCGTCTTATATTGGCGCGCAATAGCCCCCTTGTTGGGCAGCCGTTCCTCGGCACGGTTGACCGCTGCCAAACGACGTTCGGCCTCATCAACGCGTGCCGCCTGATCATCAATCGACGGTCCGCTCGGTACAACGGAAGACGTCGGCAGCTTGGTCGCATCGTCTGTTGACATTGCCTCTACGACGTCTTCGGTCGATTTTGGCACGACCATTTCTTCGACGATCGGCTCTTTGACGACAGGTTGCTCGACTTGGACGACCGCTTCTTCAACAGCCGGTTGCTCAACTTGGACGACCGCCTCTTTGATGGCCGGTTGTTCGACTTGGACGACCGGCGCTTTGACGGCCGGTTGCTCGACTTGGACGACCGGCTCTTCGACGGTCGGTTGCTCGACTTGGACGACCGGCTCTTCGACGATCGGTTCCTCGACGACTGGCTTTCCTATGGCCATCATTGGCGCAAGATAAACCTCGTCAGGGTCCCCGAGTGCGACAGATATCTCGGGCCCGACGCATTCCATCAGCGGTTCGTTGCGCGCACGGGACTCGTACTCGCAAGTGCGCACATTTTCGATGCACTCGACAAGATCGGAACGATCTGTTCCAATCGACACGATCAGGTTGTAGAGCGTCTGCGCATCTGCAATCGTAGATGCGTCAACCAACGCTAGTTGGGGTTTGGAGACAACGATAACGTAGCAGACTTGATCCGTTTCATCAAACGCAATGGCGAGCGGTCGAGAATAGAGAGGCGGCAGGGATGTGACGCGCACCGGTCGCATCAGCTGATAGCGTACGAGTTGGTTGAGGTGAATGAGTGACTCGAGCGACGAAATCGACGAGCATGTGTCCAGCAGGAGAGATGCGCCGGCGCCAACAGCCACATGATTGGCGTCTTGCAGATGGCACCAGGTCTTGAGCGCCTTTTCGAGCGCGAAAACATGTTGAATGAGCGACACCGAATTGTCAACCGCCGCGTCATCTGGCCGATCGTGCACAGACGCCAACGCCGATCGCTCTTCGAGAACGATTGTGCGGGCAAGTTTCGACAGGCTTTGGAACGCCAGCAGCGCTCCAATAGCGCATCGGTACATCATGAGCGTGGCAACGAGTCCGCGATCGCCGTCATAATTCGCAAACGGCGTGAATGTAAAGTTCTGATTGTTGACCGTGTCGTCTACGGCAGCGCGCAGCTGGCCGACATCGTACGCTTCGTCATTCTCGACCATGTACGAAACTAGGTCGGTTTCGCTCGTACGCTCAGCAGCAGCATCATCTGGCGTCTCTGATGGCGTGTCGGATGTCGCGAGCAGCGCACGGAAAAACTTGGCGACATCAAATGCTTTCTGTTGGCGATCGAATTCATCGACTAGCACCTGTTGGTCGGTGCTGTCGCCGTGTTTTTGTCGAACCAGCGCATAAAGCGCACGAACAACTCGACCGAGGCCACGAGTCAAGTCGTTGTGCGCACGATCCGACGCGTCGTTGGTTGCGCCGTAAGTCGAGATCGTTGCGAAAACCGCGCCAGTCAACGTGTCGCGGGTATGCAGTGTGCCACACGGCGCCAGGCGGGCATCGGCGGGTGCGCCGATCATCTCTTCGGCAAGTTGCGCATTCGTCACGGCGTAGAAGAGCAGCGCGTGCGCTCGAGTGCCTTTCTTTTCGATCGTGCACTCTTCCAACATTCGAGAGAGTGGTAATTTGTCGGCAGCGGCACGCAGAAAGTCTTTGGCATCGCCAAATTGGCGAACGTTGTGTTGGGCGAGTGCGCCAAACAGCATATCGAGAGCCGTCGAACGCATCGCCGCGTCGTTGTTTTCTGTCACTTTGGCGACAATAGTGGCAAGCAATTGCAAAAGAGTGCTTCCCGATGTGCTCATTGTTGATTGAGAGTTGTTGGTGTGCGCATTTTCAGAACGAACGGTGTGATCGGCCGCCGGCGATCGGCGATCGATCGTGACGAACGGCGAAAAAATTTTCCCGTCGGCGCGAAAAAATCTTTCTGTGTCCAACAATGAGCAGCGCATTTGGTTCTGTCGTTGCTACCATTGTTAATCGTGTATCGTTGACAAAGCGCGGACATGAATTCTTTGAAAAGTTTTCGGCAAGCGGCAGCGAACAAACGCTCATCGCCGCAATTCTGTGCGGTGCCGCGCACAACGATTCGTACAAGATGCTGCCAGACGACGATCCCATTGCATCGCTTGCATCTGCGATAGGCATTGTTGAAGAGCACATGTGTCAAGTTCCGCGTGAAGAGAAACCAGAGAAGGGCGACTCGATGACAACCTCTCGACTGCGTGCGTTGCGAAACATTACATTTCGCTACGGCTGCGCTGTTTCCGCGTTCTCACCGGTCACTGTTGGGCCGATCGACGAGAATGGCGAGGCGAGTTTTTCGACGGCACGCTGGGTTCCACTTTTGGTGGAGCAGACAAACCTCTACAACACAATAGTCACACTGCTGTCGCAAAGTGGCAGCGAGTCATTCGAATACCCGATCACCGGTGCCGCCATTCCGAACAGCGATCATCTGACACTGCTTTCTCTGTCTATGAAGTTGACAGAGTCTGAGAAAGAACGCTTGCAGTGCACTGTGCGAAACGGCACCCCGTATTACTTTGGCGCGCAGCTGCTGCAGGTCGTTCTTTTGCGCATTCAGCTGATTCTCAGCGACCAATGCGTCGCCGGAACTGTGCTCTCGTACGTCGGACAGTACTCACACTATTCTCAGAGCATATCGACACTGTTTGATGCGTTTTCAATCAGCCATTTGAGTCGCCGCAATCTGGAGCATCTTCTCGCGGCCGACGGGTCGCTGCCCGTTGGGAATCTTTTGCAAAAAATGAGCACAAGCGCTGTGTTGAACAAGACGATATACGCAGACCGAAGCCAGATTGTCGACAGTATCATGGACTATTCAAGCACAAAAAAAGGACCCAGCGATCTGATTAACCACATCTGTCGGACGCTCGCCGGAATTGCGACCTGGGCGGACGACAATGAGGCGCTATGGAAGCAGTTGCTTGACAAGGCGACGCTTCGGCTGTCCACGCCAGCTGCAACCGGCTCAATGCGCCACAGCCGATCAACTGCTCGACGCCCCGCAGTCAAACGAACGCAAGCTAAAAAGTTTGTGGTCGAAGAGGACAGCGGAAGCGATGATGAACAGCAGATCGACCTCGATGACGATGACGAGGAAACTGCCGAAAGCAGTGAAAGCAGCAGTGAGGAGGAAGAGAAACTCGATGACAGCGAGGTCACTGCGGCTGCAGAGGCTGCGGTCAGGGAGGGGTTTGTGGCGGAGAACCCGCACTGTGATGCCTCTGTTGATATGTCAGGCTTCACCGCTGTGCTGGGCGAGTTCTCTCTGCACGATGACGATCTTTTTGAAAGCTTTGCGCGCTCCCTTGGTGATGGCGAGCAAAACGACGACTATTTGCTGCAAAATGCCAATCTCGAGCAGCCTGCGACGCAGTTTGATCAACCAACAGTCGAGAAAAACGAGCAGCAGCCGGGTTTGGAACCATCGACGACAGTTGACCGCACTGCATCGTCGGCTTTCGGTCCATCTTCACCGCGGCCGCCTCCGCCAATGCAGTCGCATAGATCACAAGAGCCCGCAAAGGAGTCGGTAGTCGCTCCACTGTCAACGGCAAACTCGGTCGATCGACAACAAGCGGCGGATGCTGCGCAAATTGCCACGCTGCGTTCCGAAAACGAAAGTCTGCGCAGCGAGATTGACGCACTGCAGCGAAAGTTTGACGGGACGCTCGAGAATGAGCGCCAAGTTCGTCGACTGGAAGACCAACGGCACGAAGGCGATCTTTTGCGTCAGAAACAAGAAATGCAGGCGAGGTGGACGTCGAAGCAGGAGATAATAATGGCAAAGGCCAAAGAGGTTGTCGCAAAAATGCGATCAGAGATTAAGAATGCCCAAGAAAAACAGTCCGAACAGGCGAAACGGGACAGCGCCGTGATTGCCAAGTTGCGCGCAAAGTTGGCGCTTCATGCACAAGAGTCGCAAATCGTCAAAGCAACCTGTCTGAAACGCTACAATCACTAAATTTAATTATTTAGTGTCACGTTTATCATTGTATCAAACGAAAAAAGCCACGGCCGCTTTGAGCCGAGAGATGAACAGTACCAGAGATACACAGAATTGTCTGCTCGACACCGAGACCGTCGAGTATTTCAGTCGGTTGCTCACATCAGCCGAGGTGGACGAGATTCTGCAGTGGTGCACAAAAGCGCTCAAATCGGCTTGCATCGGCGCCGACACAAATCGCAGCCTGCTCATCGAGATGCTGTGTGCCTCTGTCCTCGCGCAGGTTCGTTGCATACTCGACATTGCACAGAACTGTGCTGTGGCGACCGCAGACACTGCGCTGAAGCAATGCAGAACATCGGCAGCCATGGTCGTACAACCGCTGTTTGTGCAATACTACTGTCTTTTACTGCAAACGCACGCGAGAATCACACTGATGACGGACGAATGCGCCACGATCGACCGCGAGCAGCGCGGAGACGTTGGTGGCGGCGAGCCGTCGTTGTCGCTCGGCGAGCAGTGCACACCGAGTGACCAGATGTACAAGTTGGACGACGATCGTGCGCGCCTTGTTGCCAAGATCGACCGGCTAAAGTTGAAAATCAATGATCGCAGCGCAGCGAGGCACGCCGCACTGTGCAGCCGGATGCAGCTGCCCGTTGCGTGCGATCTTAGAGCGAGTGCGTTGGCCGACTGGAAGATGCAGCAGACTATTGAGAGAGCACGCACAAAACCGAAAACCGCGCCGCGCAATCTGGCGTTTGATGACGACCTGACCGTTCGACTTTTTGCAGAGCACACAGCGCAGCGACTTTTGGAGAAGGCAGTGACGCACGTAATTTTTCCCGCCGCAGCACCGACGGTCTAGGAAAAGAGACGCGTGTGCTCGTTTTTTTCACATCGCAACGCAAGTATTCAATAAAAAAGAGCAGACATCTGCCCTCGACATATTTTGCATATGACGACTCTTTCGCCCGCCGTGAGCAACAAAGGTGGAATTGAGGGTGCCGATCTGAAGCAAACTGCGTACGGTGTGCAACTCGACCTGCGATCGTCAGAGGCTGACATTGTGCAGCAACATCCGTTCTATTGCGTGCAGACATTCGCATACAGCCGCATTCGATCAATCGGTGGAGTCGAGCCGCGTGTTGTGGGACGTACCTATTTGACACTCGAGAATATTCAATACATATTTTACGAGTTCTTGCGACGCTTCACAGAGGAGACGGGCACAGAGGTGTTGCCGGAAAATCAGAGCCTCGACTTTTTCGCCGAGATGCTCTTTGAGACATTCTACGGCCTTCTCGATGACTTTGACAACTATGGCAACCCCACCAACGCCGAATTGCTGGCCAACACCATGGCATGGAACAAACTCACAGTCGATCACCTGCTCGTTCGCACCATGCGTGTGCACAATCGACAGCAAAACTATGTGCGCCGCTACAAGGACTACAAGTATGGTGCGCTGCGCATTACGCCCGTCAAACCGACATCCAAGCGCTGCAAGCGCATTGAGGCCAACCTGCTGCAAAACTATGCGGCGATTGGCACAAGCATCGGCAAGCCTCGCTACCCTGTTCGCGACTATTGCTAGAACATGAGAAGAAACACACAATAAACGCCTTTTTTGTATGACGTGAACCACACAATTACACATTGACCAGAAAGCAAGCGGGGGGGAATTGAGGTTGGTTGGTTGGATTTTTAGTCAATCGACAAAATTGACGATCGGCAGCACGCCGTCCCAGCTTTCAAATTGCACTGCTGGTGTGCACGCATCGTCCCAAACAGCCATCGATTCTTTTCGAACCGGCAAAGTCCCATCGCTGTTGGGTGGGCAAAACTCGGATTCGCAATCAACGTCAGTGTCGCAGTAGAACGTTGTTGTCAGAAGCGCAGACCCAACGATATGGTCAAATTCACCAAAAAACTTTGCCGAGCAAAATTCATACTGCGGGTTGGCTTTGTAAAATGCGCGCAAGGCGATTTGATTGGAGTCGTCTGCAATTTCAATCGTCTTTTGTTTGTCACCGTCTGACTCATAGACAATGTGATAGTGCACGGGGTTTGGGCTTGCACTCATAGGGTTGGGCAAAAATTATTTCGAAATACCCCATGTACTCGTTTGCGATCTGAACCGTCACAGTCTTCGAAAAGTCTGTCACGCTTCCCTGCTGTCGAAACAGCAGCCCGAGTTTGACACGTGTTTTTGGCTGACGCCCCCACGTGCAATAAATGGTTGTTTGGCAACTCTGCTGGCAACGGTTTCACGTCGGCAGTGTTACGCTTTTTCTTGGTTGTTTTTGCGGTAGCTGCTTTGCGCTTCCGTGTGCGCTTCCGTGTGCGCTTGCTCGTGCTCTTTGGACACGCACGCGAAAAGCGATATGCACGCTTGCCACCATTGCTTTGCGAGAAATGAAACAGGTGCAACATATTCAGTGCGGCATTCACATCGCGATTCCACGTCTTACGGCAATTGTTGCAAATGCGTACCCCATGAATTCGCGACCGTTTTGTCGCACCGCTCTTCAGCGCTCCCAGCGGACCTTCCACTTCCACGTCTTTCTTCTTCTCGCTTTCTTCGTTTTCTCCTGTGTCATTGTCGTCGTGCGCACAGCAATTTGCAAGCTTGCTTGTACGAAATTCGTCAAAGTCGATCATTTGTACATCGTCACGCAACCGCAGCTGCTTTCTCAATTTGGTCACCGGTCCAGTCGCCTGA
>Ga0193964_1001168_pt1 | contig 11822 bp, 17 predicted proteins | sample FB_7_MG_FD_140323 | JGI IMG/M metagenome (GOLD analysis project Ga0193964, IMG submission 140323) | Microbial mat bacterial communities from the Broadkill River, Lewes, Delaware, United States - FB_7_MG | ecosystem: Environmental > Aquatic > Freshwater > River > Microbial mats | place: USA...
GAAAACATTACTCATTGTCCCTTCGACAAGGTAACCCTGAGTATCCGTGACAAGCCCTTCTACGGTATCAGGCTCGTTCCATTCAGAGCGCGCCATCACTTGATCTAAACGGTTTAAATGTTTGATCTCGGCCAGTACAGGGTTGATTGGCAGCTGATACTGGCAATGCCTGAGTGTAACCCCGTTTTGGGCGTTAGCTTTATTGGCGACATAATCACTCAGGCTGATGATGCGCGTTACTGCGGCCTCTGCGGAGGGCGCATATCCACGCGGCCCTAGGCCTCGAGTAATCGTGATTTTAAGTACTTGATTGCCGGTAAACGTTAATAGCTTAAGGTCCGACGTGATTAAAGGCAAAACGCCAGTAGGAAAGCCGAGCCTTATAAGCCCTAATGATAGTCGCTGTAGGTGCTGCTCAAGAAGCTGAGGGACACCATTAATCACCGCCACTGTCTCAAAAAGGCCATCACCATAACAAACACCCCTATCGGCGCTGTTTACTTGGTCGGTTTTGATCCCGTTAACCAGTACGTCCTGCATAAGCCTCCTTAGCCAAGCCTAAACCGAGATCGTTAAAGCTTTTTAAATAACAGAGAGCCATTCGTGCCGCCAAAACCAAACGAATTTGAAATTGCAGCATCAATAACACACTCCTGCGGAGTATGAGGAACGTAATTAAGATCGCAGCCTTCTGAAGGATTATCTAGGTTGATCGTCGGCGGTGCCACCTGGTCTTTGATCGCTAGTACGCAAAAAATCGCCTCTACGGCACCTGCAGCGCCCAACAAGTGTCCAATCATCGATTTAGTTGAACTCATTCTGACTGCGTCAGCTGCACTGCCCAGCACGCGCTTGGCGGCATTAGATTCAGCAATGTCTCCTGCTGGCGTGGATGTGCCGTGAGCATTAATATAATTAACCTGATCAACCGTCACTTTTGCATCGTTAATCGCGTTGCTCATTGATAACGCAGCGCCCTCTCCGCTTTCTGGCGGCGCCGTCATATGAAATGCATCGTCACTCATGCCAAAGCCTGCGAGTTCGCAATAGATATCTGCACCGCGTGCTTTTGCATGCTCATACTCTTCGAGCACCAAAATACCTGCACCATCGCCTAAGACAAAACCATCACGGTCTTTATCCCATGGACGACTTGCCGCTTGAGGGTCGTCATTTCGTGTAGAAAGCGCTCGTGCCGCGGCAAAACCCGCAATGCCGAGCGGCGTAGTTGCCATCTCTGCACCGCCTGCAAGCATCGCATCAGCATCACCATATTGAATCATACGCATCGCTTGACCAATATTATGAGTGCCCGTAGTACAGGCCGTTGTAATCGCTATATTTGGGCCTTTAAAACCGTATTTGATAGCCAGATTGCCCGAAATCATATTAATGATACTGCCAGGTACAAAAAACGGTGATACACGGCGTGGGCCAGAATTGGAAAGAATATCGACGTTTTTTTCGATCATTGGCAATCCGCCAATGCCCGAACCAATCGCACAGCCGATACGCGCAGCATTCTGTTCTGTGACCTCTAAACCAGCATCTTCAACCGCCTGGATCCCCGCAGCCAATCCATACTGGATAAAAAGATCCATCTTTCTCGCTTCTTTAACACCCATATAAAGCGAGACATCAAAGTCCTTAACAGACGAGGAGAAACGCGTTGCAAGTGATTCCGCGTCAAAATGAGTAATTGGGGCAGCACCACTTTTGCCTGCCAATAATTGTTCCCAAGAATCCGCCACTGTATTACCAATGGGCGATAACATTCCCACTCCAGTAACCACTACACGCCTAGCCGCCATTAAACCTCTCCATAACCTGATAATTAACTAGCTAAAGTAATCGACCTTCAGACAAAAGAAAAGCCGCGCTATCAACGATAGGCGGCTTGTCAGAAATACTTGCTTCGAACGATTACTGGTGTGCGTTGATGTAATCGATAGCCAGCTGAACTGTAGTAATTTTCTCAGCTTCTTCGTCTGGGATCTCTGTTTCGAATTCTTCTTCTAGAGCCATTACTAGCTCAACAGTGTCCAGGGAGTCAGCGCCTAGATCTTCAACAAAAGAAGCTGTCTGAGTTACTTCTTCTTCTTTAACACCTAGCTGTTCTGCGATGATCTTTTTTACGCGCTCTTCAATGCTGCTCATATCTCTTCCTATCTTCTTATTAACACCGCATACCTGGTTTGGTATACGGAAAGAAATTTTATTAAAAGCACCCTAGCTAAATCAAGTTTAAAATAACCCAATTGAGCTAAAGTGTTAACATTCTCTACCTGACGGCACATTATCAACAATTCGAGGAAAAAAACAATTCCTTCGGGCTAGTTTTAGCCCATATACATGCCACCATTGACCTGAATCGACTCTCCAGTCACATATCCGCCACCTTGACTGGCTAGAAAACCAACAACCGCTGCAATTTCTTCTGGTTGTCCAAGGCGATTCATCGGAATTTGTGATTTCAAGGCTTCTTTGTGCTCATCAGCCAAACCGCTTGTCATATCGGTATCAATGAAACCCGGTGCGACGCAGTTCACTGTTATATTACGCGAGCCAACTTCACGTGCCAAGGCGCGCGTAAAGCCTTCCATGCCTGATTTTGCTGCAGCATAGTTCGCTTGACCTGCATTACCCATAGAAGCGACTACGGAGCTTACGCTAATAATGCGTCCCCAGCGTGCCTTAGTCATGCCACGAAGACAGCCTTTCACCAAGCGGAAGACAGAATTCAAGTTGGTATTCATTACTGAATCCCACTCGTCATCTTTCATTCGCATAAGAATATTGTCACGGGTTATGCCGGCATTGTTAACAAGCACTTCAATCGTGCCGAATTCGCCCTGAATCGTTTTTAAGACTTCAGCTACAGAATCACTGTCAGCAACATCTAAAACAAGCCCTGTACCCTTAATGCCTGATTCAGATAGATAAGCGCTAATAGCTTCCGCGCCATTAGCGCTCGTTGCTGTACCCACAACAACAGCACCCTGCTTGCCTAGTTCTTGTGCAATTGCTTTACCAATTCCACGGGTCGCGCCTGTTACAAGCGCTACTTTACCTTCAATACTCATTATTATTTTCCTTGCTCGTCCGATTATGCGCTTAGCGCCTTTTCAAGGCCCGCCGCATCATTTATCGCCGCTACGATCAGAGGTCTATGAATTTTCTTATTCAAGCCAGATAAAACCTTGCCTGGCCCACACTCTACGGTCTGCTCAATACCCTTCTCTACCATACCTTGAACACTGTCCGTCCATAAAACAGGACTGTACAGCTGGGCGAGGAGGTTTTCTTTTAATTGATCCACGGATGTTGCTATTGAAGCAGTGGTATTTTGAACAACATCTATATCAGGCATTCTTACATCAATTTTTGCTAATTCAACAGCCATTTTTTCTGCAGCTGGTTTCATTAGCTCACAATGAGAAGGAACGCTTACTGGTAACGGAATCGCACGCTTAGCGCCTGCTTCTTTGCAAAGATCAATAGCGCGTGCAACAGCATCTTTATGACCGGCAATAACTACCTGACCTGGACAGTTATAGTTAACTGGCGATACAACTTCACCCTGTTCTGCATCTTTACACGCTTTAGCAATGCCTTCATCAGCCAGCCCAAGAATAGCTGCCATTGCGCCTGTGCCTGCTGGCACGGCTTGCTGCATAAACTCACCACGAAGCTTAACCAGGTTTACACCATCTGCGAAATCTAACGCACCAGCACACACTAAAGCGGTATATTCACCTAAGCTATGCCCAGCAACCACAGAAGGCATATTGCCTCCCTGCTCTTGCCAAAGGCGCCACAAAGCCACACCTGATGCTAATAGCGCAGGTTGCGTTTTGTCTGTTTGATTAAGATCGTCTTCAGGGCCATTTTGTACCAGATCCCAAAGATCATAACCAAGTACGCTTGATGCTTCAGCGAAAGTGTTTGTAATAACAGGATGCTGTTCAGCTAATTCAGCCAACATGCCCACTTGTTGGGAACCCTGTCCCGGAAAAACAAAAGCAAGATTTTGCGACATGATTTCCTCAAATCGTCAATTAGGTGCAGACCTGCTTTACGCAGGAGAATGGGCCGTAGTTTACAACATTCAGAGGTAATTAAAACTGTAATAGAGCGTTTCAGGCGAGCTTATGTTCGATTTCTTGGCATATCTTACTGGGAACGTTCTGAGCAATTTCCGCTACAGCCTGATCTAGAGCATAACCGAAACACTTTTTGTTCGCAGAGCCGTGGCTTTTTATCACGATACCCTGCAGCCCTAACAGGCTGGCACCATTGCGGCGGGAGGGGTCCATCTGGGTCTTAAGTTCATTCAAAATAGGGCTCGCCATAAATGCAAGAATCCTTCTATAAAGCCCCTGCTTAAAGCTTGCTTGGAATTTCTGGCTAATGAGACGAGCCAGCCCTTCACTGCTTTTAAGCGCGATATTACCAACAAAGCCGTCACAGACAACCACATCGGCCTTGCCTTTATAAAGATCATCTCCTTCGAGATAACCGATATAGTTGAGCTCCCCTTTCTCTTCTATTAAGCGAGAGGCTAGTTTTACCTGCTCATTACCCTTCACCTCTTCTTGCCCGATATTCAAAAGTCCAACTGTTGGCTGTTCTTTGTCTTCTACAGCGGCAACCATCACCGATCCCATAATGGCAAATTGAAGAAGATGCTCAGCACTGCAATCAACATTAGCGCCAAGGTCAAGCATGTAACAGTGCCCTGAAACCGTAGGGATAGAGGAGATAATTGCCGGACGATCAATTCCAGGCAGCGTTCGCAGAATATAACGACCTAGCACCATGAGTGCACCAGTATTACCTGCGCTCACACACGCTTGCGCTTTGTTTTCGGAAACAAGTTTTAACGCCTTATACATAGAAGACTCTTGTCCGTTCCGTAACGTACGAGAAGGCTTCTCAGACATTGATATAGTATCTGGCGCGTGAATGACTTCAAGACGACAAGCGATATCAGCGTTTAAATGCTTAAGGTGTGGGGTTATTGCTTTAGAGTGGCCAACGAGCTTGGCAGAGAGATTTGAATAACGCTTTAAGGCGTTTAGTGTAGCGGGAATAGTAACGCGGGGACCGAAGTCCCCGCCCATCACATCAACTGCGACAGTGTAGTAGCTCGACAAACTTATTCGTCGTCTTGCTTAACTACTTGCTTACCACGGTAAAAACCGTCAGCAGAAACGTGGTGACGACGGTGAGTTTCACCGGAAGTTGCTTCTACAGATAGAGTCGGGTTACCCAGCGCATCGTGTGAACGACGCATATCGCGACGGGAACGAGACTTCTTACTTTTCTGAACTGCCATGACTAAATAGCTCCTGGTTCTTTCTATTTGTTGCTGGCTTTTAATTGCGCCAACACACTAAATGGATTCGGTTTATCGTTGTCTTCTGCCACTGTCCCGGCATCGCCGTATGAAGTTTTGATAGAGCAATCATCATGATAAGCATCATGCGGAAGGCTCAAAATCAACTCTTCTTCAACCACAGAAAGCAACTCAATCTCTTCATCCCCAATAATTAAGGGATCATAAGTACGAGGTAGCTGCTTTGCAGCCTCCTCACTGGCCATTAGGCCAAGATTAAAATCTGCCTCTACGGCAACCTCTACTGGATCTAAGCAACGCTGACACGTCATGTAAACATGACCTGATGCACTGCCAGTAATGGTACGAATACGCTGTCCTTCAGTTGTCACTGAAAAATGAAGATCGACATTAACGACCCCTTCCGTTCCAATCAAAGATTGGCATAGGTTGGGCATACCGTTTAAGTCGGCTTCGCCAGTAATTCGTACGTCCCGCTCAGCAAGTTTTCGCGGATCTACTTTGTTAGGTAATGGACCGTTTGACATAAGCGCGCAATTCTAGGGCTCGAAACCCCATCTGTCAAAGACTTTGGGGTTTAATTATGTAATAAAACCGCTAATATTCCACCCTTCACACATTCACGGTTAAAAAATGACATGAGAAACCTGATTTTAGCATCTAGCTCGCCCTTTCGTCGCCAGATTTTAGATAAACTTCAGCTGGAATATAGCTGCATCTCTCCAGATATTGACGAATCGGAAAAAGAAAACGAAACACCTGAAGCGCTAGTTGCAAGATTGGCTGTTGAAAAAGCACAAAAAATTGCTGAAACACAGAAAGATAGCTTGATCATCGGCTCTGATCAGGTAGCGGTATTAGATGGCGAAATTCTGGGTAAGCCACACACTCATGAAAATGCGATAAAACAATTAACCAAATTATCTGGGCATCGAGTGACGTTTTTGACGGGGCTTGCTGTTGTTAACTCTGCAACAGGAAATGTACAGAGCGAAACCGTGCCTTTTTATGTTGAGTTCCGCGAGCTTAGTCGTGACGTTATTGAGAATTATCTTCGTGCTGAAGAACCCTATAACTGTGCAGGAAGCTTTAAATCTGAAGCGCTTGGGATTGTTCTTTTCGATAAGCTTGAAGGCGAAGATCCAAATACGCTTATGGGATTGCCTCTCATACGATTGGTTCGACTACTCGAAAATGAAGATTTTCATGTCCTATAAATCGTTTTCGCTAGAACATTGACGCGCTAATAAAAAGGAGGGCAGCGCCCTCCTTTCATAATCATACATCTAGTATCAACACTAACGCAGCTGAACGCCTCCCTGGGATAGACCTAGCTGCGAGCTAATCGCTTTTGTGAAGCTGACACCAAGCTCATCAACAATCTGCTTCCAAGGCTCAGGTTTAGGCATATAATCGACTATCTTTTCAACTTTGATTACTTCACGAGCCACGTAGCTCGTACTTCCTAAACCATCGATCAAACCAAGTTCTACGGCTTGTTCACCGGTCCACACCAATCCACTAAATAGTTTCGGATCATCTTTTAAGCGATCACCACGACCCAGCTTAACCTGCTCGATAAACTGTTTATGGGTAGTATTTAAGACACTCTGCCAAAACTCTTTCTCAGCATTATCGCTGGGTGAAAATGGATCGAGAAATGCTTTATGTTCACCCGCAGTATACAGCCGACGTTCAACACCGACTTTACCCATTAGATCGACAAAGCCAAAACCACCCGCTACTACACCAATAGAACCCACTAAGCTTGCTTTATCAGCATAGATAGAATCCGCAGCAGCAGCGATATAATAAGCACCTGAAGCGCCGATATCCGCAATAACAGCGTAAATCGGCTTTTCAGGATGCAATCCACGCAAGCGTTTTATTTCATCATAAATGTAGCCTGATTGAACGGGGCTTCCACCAGGGCTATTAATACGAAGAATAATGGCTTTAGCATTTTCTTCTTCAAACGCCTCTCTAAGCGCCCAAACAATGACATCCGCGCTGGCTTCATCATCTGCACTGATCGGTCCTTTTACCTCAATAACCGCAGTGTGCGCTTGTGACGCTACATCGGTAGATAGATCGTTACTTGAGAGTAAGATACCCATCAAAGCGAACAGGTACCCGAAGGTGAGTATCTTAAAGAAAATCCCCCAACGACGAGCCCTACGCTGCTCAACAAACATACCGTTAAGAAGCTTTTCGATTAACTTCCACTCTTTCTTGCTCGCCGTATCTTGTTTAGCATTCTCAACGGCTTTTTCTAGCTTACTATCAGCTTTGATTTGACTCTCACTCGCCGCAGCATCCTTAGCGTGCTGAGAGTTCTCATTGCCTTCTTCATTCCATGGATTATCTGACACAAATAACTCCTGTTTTAGGCAAACGCGCCTTTACCTTCTAACCATTGCTCAAGTTCTGGAAAATTATGCACTTCCAAAACTGGATCAAAACCTTTCAAGCGATCAATATGGTGAGCACCATAGCTAACAGCGATGACATCCATGCCAGCGCGCCGTCCCATATCTAGATCATATTCCGTATCACCAATCATGACCGCTTCAGAACGATCAACACCGGTTTCAGCCAGAATCTCTTCAAGCATAAGAGGATCAGGCTTAGATACGGTTTCATCCGCACAGCGTGAAGTTTCAAAAATATAAGCTAAACCTGTTTGCGCAAATGCTCGATCAAGACCACGTCGACTTTTACCGGTGGCTACAGCCATTCTTATCCCTTTTTTATGCATGCTTTCTAGCGTTTTTTGAGCGCCAGCAAACAACGGTGTGGGGGTCGTATTTTCACCCAGGAAGTGATGACCATAGCGAAGGCGCATCTGATCAATCCCATCATCACTAATATCTGGAATTAAAATGCGGATCGCCTCTGGTAAGCCCAAACCGATAATATTCATAACGGCAGCATCGGTTGGAACTGGCAGCTTACAATCTCTTGCTGCGGACTGCATACTTGAGATGATACGTGAAGCTGAATCGATAACAGTACCGTCCCAATCAAAAATCAATAATTTGTACACAAAAGAATCCTTAGATAAAACCTATTAGTTTGATACATCTATATATAGGAGCCGACGAAAACTTCAAGTAATCCGCGTAAACTTATTATTTATTAACACTTTTCTTGCTTTGTTAATGATGCATAACGTATATTTTAAAGACATCTTTCAAAAGCGTTTAGCCATGCAATTAAGCCGATTTACCGACTATACACTTCGTGTTCTTTTCTATGTTGCGACAAATGACAGCCGTTTAGCCACACTTTCAGAGATTGCAGAGTATTACGATATCTCGATAGAGCATTTGCGAAAAGTGGTACACGCTCTCTCTAAGTCGGGCTATCTAGACACCTATCGTGGAAAGAATGGTGGTATTAAACTAGCGAAAGCGACGTCTGATATCAATTTAGCTGACATCGTCGCACAATCTGAAGGTCAGCAGCCACTGATCAACTGTGGTCAACAGATGTGCCGTTTAACCGGTTTTTGCTCTCTTCAGTCAGCCCTTGCCGAAGCACAGAAGTCTTTTGTCAGCGTACTTGAGCAATATACCCTAGCAGACCTACTTGAAAAGCCTGAGATGCGACAGGAACTCATTAACACTAAGTAGACTGAGCACAACCATCTTTATCTAATCCTTAGATTGATACCCCATTGCAATCTCAAGTTCTTCGGTTGTGTAGCGACGCTCAAGATAAGGAAAGAGCTCTCGCTCTTCAAATCGTACATGCGCTTTTAAAAGCACTGCAAACTGACAAGCGGCATCATGTTTAGCGTCATTTAAAAGTAATTTTAAATGCTTATGCTCTGATAGCAACTGGCCTTCTAATACACTACCTTCCACAACATCGCTTAACAGCGGTAATAAGCATTGCTCTTCGATTGAAAAGTGCGCTAGCAACTCTGCGGCAAAGTCACCTCTTATCTCTTGCCAGCATGCATTAAGATCGCCCCTATCCTTCGACGCTATAAGGTTTATTCTATTGGCGATCACCAGCGCTTTGTGATGATCATGACTTAGTGGAACAAGCTGTTCATCTCTTTTCATTCTTTGGCCCCTTGCTAATCGCTTGGCTCAGATGAACCTCTTTTTTTGAGCCCTTAAAGCCGTTAGTCCTATGCCTTTCATTGACGGCAGTTCCCGTAACTTCCAACCAATTATTGTGTTGTCGTGTTAGCGCTTTCTTTATAGAGACTGTCATATCGTTAAACTCCATTAACATGTATTTACAAAACATTATTGCATATATAAAATGGATATTAAATACATGTTAATAAGTGAGATTTAAAAATGGTTATTTGGTCGACCGCAGAAGTGGGTGTTTTCTTCGCTTTAATAGGCATGATTATTCTGAAAATTTGGACCGTATGGCATGTCGCCAACAAATCAAAAGCAACAAAAGAGGGACGCTTAATATTTGTATGGGGGATTACAGGGTTAACCGCTTTTGCTGTTGCCGCAAAAAGCTTCATCAGTTATCAAATGGGGATATAACTTTCGCCAGCGCCTAAGAAGTAGGCATGTTAACCACACCTATCTTCTATAATTTCTGAATGTGTTTTGAGGAGATCACGATGCACTCGTTCTGATAAGGTTTTGCAATGAGGAGGAACTGCCCTCTTACTTTTTACAATAACCCCCTCTTGCTGAAGTAAATCCTCTAACCTTTTATCAATTGTATGGAAAAAATCATCTTGGTTAAATTCTTCGCGACCAACGGTACAATTGATTAATAGGATTTCGTCCCCTTGCTCAAAGTGAAAATGCTTTTCAGCAAATTCATAAAAAAATTGCGCTAATGACTCAGTAAAACTAAAAGCCATATTCTGATGTCTAATTGGTTTAGCCAACGCTACCGAAACACTAGCTTGAGGGATGTGACCGATAAAATAGCATGTTAATTTTTCCATCATTCGATACCTATACAACTAATCTTAAGTGATGAAAGACAATCTTATACGGGCTAAATTAAATATTTATTACGCATTTGCACAATAAATAATCTCAGTGCAAACCACTCATCCCTCAAAAAAGCCCGCTATCGCAGGCTTGTTGTAAAAGTAACGAAGTGTTGAATTATGCTTCTGGTAATTCTAGTTTCTCAGGAGAGACTAAAACACCATTATTATCAGCATAAATGAACTCCCCAGGGTGGAAAGTAACGCCCCCGAAAGTCAGCGGGATATTAAGCTCTCCCAATCCCTTCTTCTCTGTTTTCATAGGATGAGCACCTAATGCTTGCACACCAATATTAAGATCGCCAATGGCATTCACATCACGGATGCATCCATAAATGATGATACCTTCCCAACCATTCATCGTTGCTTTCTCAGCAAGCATATCGCCAAGCATCGCTTTACGCATTGAAGCACCGCCATCAACAACAAGCACTTTGCCTTTGCCTGGTAAAGCCACTTGTTCACGTACTAACGAGTTATCTTCGAATGCTTTAAGGGTGACAATCTCACCACCAAAACGCTCACGGCCACCAAAGTTACCAAACATTGGCTCTACAACTTGTACTAACTCTGGAAATTGATCACATAATTCTGGTAGAAGATCTTCCACGATTGACTCCTTAGTTTCGTTTCTAATGCACGCATCGTTAATGTGCACTATATTCAGATGCTGTTATTCACAAAAAATAGTATATTCGCCGATTCATTGTGCAATTGCACTACAACTTAGGCAGGAAAATAGAGGTAATTTACTCGAATGACCGTAAAAGAGATCAACTACATTTCATTCAGCCTCTTTATCGGTCCATTTTGTCTGCTCGGTTGTGCTCAGCAAAGCCATACATTTTGCCAATCCGAAACAGAGGAATGCGTTAGCCCCCTTCCTCCACGCCTCCAAACCTCTAATCCCTCTTCAAGCATGGAAGCACCGCGTGAGTTAGCTCCGATTACAAAGCCATTGACCAAAGAACAACATACGGCACCCCATTCGCTTTTCGTTCGTAACACTGATCAAGCAACCCAGCGTGCGCCCAAGAAAGTAAAGATCATTGAAAACATACGTTATCAGAAGAAACAAACGCCGCCAGCACTTATGTCTAAGCGTATATCCCCAAAACATATGGGTGATAATAAAGCAATTGCAGCACGCTATACGGTTCAACTAGGTGCGTATAGGTTGGAAAACAGCAGGCTCATTGATATCAATCGTCTACCTCCAAAAAGTCGCTTATTCATTTTTAAAATGAAGAACAACTTATTGGGGCTATCCTACGGTAGCTTTGCCAGCAAACAAGAAGCTAAAACTCAGGTCGATTGGTTAAAAATGCATGGATTTACTGAATATCAATTCCGCAAGCTTCCCGCTAATGCAGCATCGTTGTAGTAGCGTTGCAGCATCCTTGCGGCAAACGAAAACGCAGCTGAATTCAGCTGCGTTTTAAATAGGCCTCTATGCTCTAATGATGCTCTCTAAGTTGC
>Ga0193964_1001169_pt1 | contig 11819 bp, 12 predicted proteins | sample FB_7_MG_FD_140323 | JGI IMG/M metagenome (GOLD analysis project Ga0193964, IMG submission 140323) | Microbial mat bacterial communities from the Broadkill River, Lewes, Delaware, United States - FB_7_MG | ecosystem: Environmental > Aquatic > Freshwater > River > Microbial mats | place: USA...
GAGTATCGAAAGTAAAGTTAGAGGTTCTAAAAGAGAAGAAAAATCTCGCTTTGAATTGAGATTAAAACCAGTCTATATAGTTTCAATTTTTGGATAGAAAATATACAAATAGGTAGGGTGGGAGCATCCCACCATTTTTGGTAGAAGGATGGAGATGGTGACTACTCAGATGGTGGGATGCTTCCACCCTACAAGTCTGTGTAATAGTTTAGTACTTGTATCCCTCAGTTAAAGAGCGATGTGAGATAAGGTAATGCTCTCTACCTACACTGATTTTATATCTCTTGTTGGGAGCTTTTTCATGTCTAAGCTCTTCACCATTTCTCGCTGTAAATCCTTCACCATCGAAAAAGACTACACGATAACGAATCTCATCAGGGTGAGCAATATCAGAGATCCACATCTCTGCAGTACCATCTTTTTGTATAGTACGGTATCCACAAACATCATCAAAAGCAGGAGTATCTACAGAACAACGAAGCGTACCAGAAGATTGATATACTTTAGGTCCCTTACTGCTTGTTGTTGGCTTAGGTTCAACTTTTTTATTTTTTGCTGTACAGCCACCCAATAGAAGTCCAAAAGCAATAAGCCCAATTGTACTTGTATAAATTATCTTGTTCATTCACATTCCTTATATATCATTATACTGAAAAATTTAATATAATTATACCCTAAGTTTGCCTTAAATATAAAAGCTATATTTTATTTAAGTCCTCTTTCTGCTTTAAATTGTGTAATGCAATCGGTACACTCTTTGACTTTGTTATTCTCCACAACCTCTTCTAATGCATCATAGTCATGTATTTTAATATGCTCTCCAGCTTTCATCTCTATGATATTTTTCTTTTTAAATTTTTTAAATATTCGAGAGAGTGTCTCAGGAGTCAAGTTCAAGATGGCAGCGATTTCATTATATTTGAGTTTGGAGAATATCTCTACATTCTCTATAAGCATTTTTGCTACTTTGGCTTCAGAAGAGTATATAGTCTCTTTATGTACAAGTGTAGATAAGACAATAATTTTTGATGTAAGAGACTTGATAAGCTCTAAAGAAAACTGTTTATCACCAAGATTTTTGTGAATATAGTCAAAGTGAACAAGAGCCATCCGACCCTCTGTGACAAATTCACAAGTTGCTGGAAAAGCTTGATTTTCAAAGCAAGCATACTCTGCCACTACTGCAGGAGCTTCCACTCTATGTATCTGTATCTGTGTACCTTTAGGTGTTGTTTTGTAGAGCTTTACAGTACCCTCAAGTATAATATGAATATAATCACTACGGTCACCTTCATAAAATATTATACTATCTTTTGTATAGTGTCTTGTGATGGCATTTTGCTTAATCTCAACAAGATATTTATCGGAGAGTTTTGAAAAAAGCTGAATATCTCTTAAGTCATACATGGCAGACCCTCCCTATAGATTATTTGAACTATTGTAGCTAAAAGAGTCTAAATAAAGATAAAAAGTTATCAATATATATAATATTTTAGTTGAAATAAACCCAATATGAGACTTAATCTTCTTCAAACCAACTCAACTGTTCGCGTAGTCTAACTACTTCACCGACTACTATCAATGCAGGAGTAGGGAGGTCTTTGGCTTGTTGCCAAATAGTCTCTAGTGTACCTACAACAGTTTTTTCATCTTTGGTAGTACCTCTACTGATGACAGCTACAGGATAATCTTTAGGTTTTCCTATCTCTATAAGTTTGTTTGCAATCTTTTTGAGACGATGCAGACCCATCAAAAATATGATTGTGTCATCACTTTTGTAGTTATCCCAAGGTATCTGTGAATGATCTTTGTTTTTGGACTCATGCCCTGTTACTACACGAAATGAGACAGTAATTCCACGATGGGTAACTGGTATCCCTGCATATTCAGGTACTGCTATAGCAGAGGTGATACCAGGGATAAACTCAAACTTTATTCCCCTTTCCTTTAGATATATTCCCTCTTCTCCACCACGACCAAAAACAAAAGGATCTCCCCCTTTGAGACGCACTACACAAGGGTGTTTCAGAGCATTCTGATAGATGACTTCATTGATCTCCTCTTGGGGGAGTGTATGGTGACAATCCTCTTTGCCTACATAGACAAACTCACATCCATCTTTGGCTTCTTTTAGAATATCTGGATTGGCTAATCTATCATAGATGATGACATCCGCCTCTTTGACCAATCGTAACGCTTTGACTGTTAGGAGTTCAATGTCCCCAGGACCTGCACCCGTGAGATATACTTTTCCCATCTTATTTCTCCTCTACTTGATAGATAAAGAGTCCTGATGGACTTTTGACTTGAAAGATTTCTCTCTCCAAGAACCACCCTTTAGTATTGATGACATTTACTTGGTTTGTATCATTAACAGATACATAAAGATAGTTATCTAGGTTTGACCAGCGAATATGTAAGATTTTACCTGTAAAAGTAAATGTCTTCATAATCTCAAGGGATTCTGTATCTATGATTTGCATTGTAGGGAAATCTTTTCCTGAAAATGTCACTGCAAGATACTTCTTGTTAGGACTCAAAGCAGTAAAAACTGGTAGACCTTTGACAGGAATATTTTTGATAAATTTAAAGTTTGGATCATAAACCATCACTTTGTTATCACCTACCGCTGGGATAAAAGTCTTATTTTCACTTAAACTCCAAAATCCAAAATGTGGTACCTTGAGAACAGGTTTGTTACCATCTGCTGTGATTTTCACATCTTGAAATTCCATCTTGTCGAGGTCAACAACACCAAATGATTTACTGAGGAAAAAACCAACTATATAGGTATTGTCTTTTATCATTGCATCAAAAGGCATCTTGCCGACTTTAAACTCTTTGAAGATTTGGAAATTTGGTGTGCCTTTTCCACTATTTTGATTTTTAAGTATAGTGACTTTATCACTATCCATCTGGGCAAATATGAGATAATCTTTATAGATTTTTATACCTACATTTTTTGACCCTGTTTTGATCTTGTTGATAGGACGAAGATCACGAGTGAGTATGTCGACAGATTTGTCATCATAGTTTGCGACTGCTACAAAGTTCTCTCCGATAACAAAACCTATGGCAGACTTACTCGTCTTATACTCATTGAGGATTTTTTCACTTATAGGGTCGAAGCGTACTACAAAACCATCACGAGAGATGAGGTAGCCATCTGCACCATCAAACTTGATGATACCATGGTTCATATTGTGCATATTCTCCATACGGGATTTTGTCAACCCTTTGTTGATGATGGCTACTGAAGAGCTCTCTCGCTCAACGACAAATATTTTTTCTCTAGCATTAGGGGTATTTGCCCATAGTGTTGATGTTAGTGTTGCGATTGTTAATAAATTTAATACGGTTTTTTTCACTGTTTTATTCTCCTTTTGTTTGCTCTTCACTCAAGTAGCATGATGGATCTTCAGCCCACATGTCACCATGGATTGCATAGGCACGACTTCGTGAACCTCCATTACAGATAGACAAATATTGACACGCTTCACATTTTCCAGTGAGTTCTCTAGGATGTACTCGTAGTTTTTGTAAAAGCTCTGTAGGTTCATTGACCCATATGTCACTAAAGTCTTGATGCAAGATATTGCCTATCTTCACAGGAAAAAATGGATCAGGTTTGACAAAACCTTCACTATCTATATTGAGAAGTTTGCGTCCTGCACTGTTGCCACCCCAAGCTATGAGTCTCTTTTCCATCTCAACTGCATGTTCAGGATATCTCTGGATGAAACGATCATAAAAACGGATAGCATCCATCTCCATGTTTCCAGTGACTATCTCTATATCTCTTTGTGTGTCATGGTACTCAAATGCTTTATCGAGGATAAAGTCTACCGCTTTGATGCGTTGTTCTTTACTCAAGTCCATCTCTAGGTTTTCTAGTCCACGACCGCTATAAACGAGATGTGAGATATATATTTTGGGGATATTGTGTTTTTCGGCTAGATCAAAGATAAACTCTAAATCATCATAAGTATCTTTTGTAATTGTAAAACGGATACCAACTTTACTCTTACCATAGCTATTGAGAAGGTCAACAGCTTTCATAGACTCCGCAAAAGAGCCTTCTAATCCACGAAATGCATCATGCGTCTTTTCACTACCATCTATACTGATACCAACATAATCAAAGGTGTCAAGTATCTTGAGGGCGTTACTTTTTTTGACATAGAGTCCGTTTGTAGAGAGATATGTGATGATACCTAGCTCTCTGCATCTATTAGCTATATCAAAGAGATCTTTCCGTGTCAGTGGTTCACCCCCAGAGAAGATGATAAACTTGACACCATTTGCTTTGAGCTTTGGGAGTGTCTCAATAATATTATCTGTAGTGAGTGTATCAACCGCATCTAAATCAGCTTTGGAGTAGCAGTGTAGGCAGGAGAGATTACAGCGATTGGTGAAATTCCAAATCGCTATAGAGCCATCAAGGACTCTAGCAGGTTTATTACTCGTAACAGAGTTGAGTAGATTGGAGAGTCTAAACATCAGTTTGCCTTCTTTTTAGTTGTATTAGTTTCAGATTTAAAAGAGAGTATATATGTAGTGATAGCTTCTAGTTCACTCTGTTTGAGTTGAAAAGGAGGCATTGCATTACGCGTATACCCAAAAGCTTTGGATACAGACGCAGGGTCTGTTATCATGGCTTGTATCTCTTGAGCATCTCTCTTGGATGCTATCTGAGTAAACGATGGACCAAATGCCACAGCACTTTGATGATGACATCCCCAGCAGTAGGTCTCAAAAACTTTTTTGCCACTATCTGCTGATAGCATGGTAGATAATAGAGTTGATAGAAAAACAGTACCTATTAGTTTTATCATAAGAACAACCAATCCTTAATTATAGAGTTTATTAAGAATAATAGCTTGATTTTTGTTATTGGGGCTTGATTTTGATTAAGAGGGGTATGTGCTAGTTTGGTCTAATGTGGGTATATTTGTTCTTGTACTCTTCTTAAGAGAGAACCTATGAGTCCTCACGAAGTCGTGAAAACTCAGGGAAATTCTTAAAGCTTAACTCAACTTCCCTATCTCTTCGATAGCTGTCTGTAGTGATGCCATATCTGAGACTACGAAGTGTGGTTTTTTGGTAGCACGGCGGTTGAGTCCTTTGAGTACTCCCCCATGACCAAACTCTACATAGCAGTCTACCTCTTCATCAAATGCTGCTATGGATTGCTTGTATTTGACTGGAGATACCAACTGCTTTGGCAAGAGATCAAGACCTTCTGCTTTACTACTGTATCTATCAGCTGTTACATTGGAGATAACAGGAGCTATGAACTCATCTCTAAGCATCTCTTCGAGTTTCGCAGCCAAAGGAGCCGTAGCACTCTCAAGAAGTGGACAGTGACTAGCTACAGACATATTGAGAAGCATGGCTCTTTTTGCTTTTGCCTCTTTGAGAATCGGTTCTAGTGTTATCAAGTCCGATTTGATACCTGCTATGACTATCTGACCAACAGCGTTATAGTTGACTGGCCATACTCTGAGTCCATTTTCTCTCTGTGTATTACATATCTCTTCTACTTTTTCATCGTCAAGCCCGAGAGAGACCATCATCCCTACATCTTGACCTTCACAAGCCTCTGCCATAAGTTTACCACGCAGGTTGACAAGCTCTACAGCGTCTATAGCATCCAATGCACCTACACTTACAAGTGCAGAAAACTCACCAAGTGAATGTCCTAAAGCATAATATGGTTTTATAGCCATCTCGTTGTCAAAGAGTCTATGTGCTATAGCACTTACTAAAAGTATAGCTGGTTGTGTAAACTCTGTCTTTTCCAGTTTATCATTCTCTTCAAAAAGTAAGTTTTCAAAATCAATACCAGTTCTTTGGCTTGCTTGGGCTATCATCTCCTTGGCTATATCACTCTGCTCAAAAAAATCTTTTCCCATACCTACTGCTTGAGACCCTTGACCAGGGAATAAAAATGCACATTTTATAGACATCATCTCTCCTTAAAAAATTTGTTTATTTTATCTAAAAATAGGTGAGAGGGGACTTGACAGATAATTTTGGATTAAACAAAGACTTAATAAAGAATAAGTTATTATACAATCTATATGGAGCCAACAATGAAAAATTATTTTTATAAATTTACTATTTTCCTCTTATTGACTACTTTACAGATAGAAGCTTGTATGCGACCTAACCAAGGTGAGAATAATAGCTCTGAAAGTAATATATGTAGCCCTTCCCTCATTAGCTTAGAGAGTTGTTCCGATACCAGAATAGAGCAGGGTTGTAATGATTGTGATAGCTGTATTGAGGTAGAAGGCGATAGCAATGCGGATATATTGGAGTTACCACTGCCAGAAAAGTGTAATACTACAACAGAATATCTCAAACAAGGAGATAACCTATGTACTACCAAGCCAACATTCCCGACGATATTAAGTGATAACTTCTCTATAGACCCTAGTAACAATATCGCTATATATGTTGATGAAAATTTTGATAAAACAATTGCATTGGATACAGCAGATATGAAAATTTTATCACAACATTTCTATACCTATCTTCAAGATGAATATGATTTTATCTTTATTGTTTGCAACAATGATACACTGCCTGCAGGTGTGGGATACTATGGTAGATTCTATCCAGTATCTAATGCCATAGAGGGGCTTGGTAAATCAATTTATGATTATAGTGCTTATTATGGTTCTGATGGTAAACTACAGGGGATGATGCATTTTCCATATAGAGCAGGTATAAACAACGGGCCAACACTGCATGAACTCTCTCATAACTGGGCTAACTCTCTCATAAATACAGGTCTGTCAGGACACTGGAACTATACTGGATTTATCGCTCAAACCTCTATAGGTGGGAAAGGTCAACTCGGAGGATATGATGCTTCAACACTTATCAACGAAGGAAGTGGGATGTATAGTGCAGTTTCTTTTGGTACCTTTGCCAATGGTGGGAATGGCCTTCCTTATAATGATGTAGAGTTATATTTGATGGGGCTTATTAGTAAAAGTGATGTTGGAGATGTATATATTGCTGATAATCCAATACATGACAAGTATCTCAATAGTCGTCGGTATTTTACTGCTGATAGTATAGTACAGTGGGATTTTTCTAACTTGTTGGATGATTTGGGTATCTCAGATCGTGTACCAAATCATAATAATTCTCAAAAAAATTTTAGAGTTTTGACTGTTCTTGTGAGTGATACAGAGCCTACACAGGAGGAGATAGATCAAGCTTCAGATTATATGGGACAGTTCTCATATCAAGGGAGTGATAGCATCGGTTGGTACTACAACTTCTATGAAGGAACAGGTGGACGGGCAACACTACAGGTTGATGGTATTAGAGGTACTATCAAGTGATTATGTTATAATCGCATACTTTAATAGAGAACAAACCATCAAAACACAAAGGGAATCATAATGAAAATCGCTATTATGGGTGCTATGCCTGAAGAGATAGAACCACTACTAGAAAAGGTAAGCAATATCCGTAAAACAGAGTATGCTTCTAATATATATTATGAAGCAGAGTATGAGGGAAAAGAGATAGTTATTGCTTACTCTAAGATAGGAAAAGTCTTTGCGGCATTAACTGCTACGATATTGTTAGAAAAATTTGCTTGTGATAGATTGCTTTTTTCTGGTGTAGCTGGTGCTATTGATCCTGATTTAAATATAGGTGATTTGGTTATTGCTGATGGACTTTGTCAGCATGACCTTGATATTACTGCTTTTGGTCATCCTCATGGCTTTGTGCCTGAAGGGGAAGTGTGTATCCCTACAGACCCATACTTTCGACAAATAGCCAAAGATATAGCAGTCCGCAAGGGACTTCCTCTCAAAGAAGGTATCATTGCTACAGGAGATCAGTTCGTAGCCAATGTAGACCGTAAAAACTGGATATCAGAGATGTTTGATGCGCATGCATTGGAGATGGAGGGTGCGAGTGTGGCTGTCGTCTGTAATGCTATGAATGTTCCTTTCTTTATCCTCCGTGCTATTAGTGATAGTGCAGATATGGATGCTGGTTTTGATTTTGATAAGTTTTTGGAGAGTTCTGCAAAAGTGAGTGCTGACTTTATCTTGGAAATGGTAGCGACTATTGAAGACTAAAGAACCTCTGAAGACTAAAGAGCCTTTAAAACCTAGAGAGAGCCGAAGACCCAAGGTAAACTTGAGTAAGAAGCTACTAAGAGTTATAGGTAAAACTAACGCAGAGTTCCGTCTCATCCAAGAGGGAGATAGAGTTCTCGTAGGCTTGAGTGGGGGGAAAGACTCTCTAGCACTTATACACGCACTCAAATATATACAAAGACATGCTCCTTTTGATTTTGAGTTTGAAGCTTGTACTGTACATTATGGTATGCCAGGAGAGGATTATAAATATCTCAAAGAACACTGTATAGAGAACGATATCAAACATACTGTATATGAGACAGGGATATTTGATATCTCTCAAGATGCCATCCGTGAAAATAGCTCTTTTTGCTCTTTCTTCTCCCGTATGCGTCGAGGGGCTTTGTATAGTTATGCTGAAAACAATAACTTCAACAAAGTGGCATTGGGACATCACTTTGATGATGCAGTTGAGAGCTTCTTTATGAATATGTTCTACAATGGTACGATGCGTTCTATGGCTCCTATCTATAAAACAGGCAAAGGATTCCATCTCATCAGACCTCTGATACAGACACGAGAAAAACAGCTCAGAGCCTTTGCAGATGATAACAATCTCCAACCCATAGGTGATGAATCCTGCCCAGCTATGCTCAAAAATGTCAAACTCCCACATGCACGAGAAAAGACCAAAATGTGGCTAGAGGAGCTAGAACAAGAGAATAGCAATATCTTCAAGATGATACAGGCATCATTTAAACATATACATGATGATACACTACTTGATCCTGAGCGTTGGGATAGAGATGATATATAATATATTATATGTCATTTTGCAATATATTCTGGATGAAATATTATATGAAAGTACAATTAAGAAAAAATACAGGGCATTATTATGACTATAAAGTTTCCTCATAGCAATAATCAAATATTGTGGTCAAAGAAAGAATTTATGTATCCTAAGAGTACTATTAGGCTTGCTACAATGTTTTCTGGTATAGGGGCAGTTGAATTTGCGTTAAAGCGTTTAAAGCTAAATTCAAAAATCATCTTTGCATCAGATAATGATAAATTTGTTAAACAGAGCTATTTCTCAAACTACAACATTAATGATAACCAATGGTATGATGATGTTGTAAAAATTAATGGTAATAAATATAAAGATGAAATTGATTTACTAGTTGGTGGTAGTCCTTGTCAATCTTTCTCTATGGTAGGGAAAAGGAAAGGGTTTGAAGATACCAGAGGAACACTTTTTTATGAGTTTGCTCGTGTAGTTAAGGAGAGTCAACCTAAAGTATTTATTTATGAAAATGTGAAAGGTTTGCTTAGTCATGATAAAGGAAATACTTTTGAAACAATAAAAGCAACTTTTGACGAATTAGGATACAGATATTTTTATAAAGTATTAAATGCAAAAGATTATGGAATGGCACAACATAGAGAGAGAATATTTGTAGTCGGATTTAAAGATAAATCAATAGATTTTAAATTTCCAAAACCTATTGAATTAGAGACAAAAATGCAAGATTTTTTAGAAGATTATATTGATAGTAAATATTATCTCAAAGAAAAAGGTGTCAAATTTGTAACCAGTTCCAAAAACAGAAAAAAACGCTATACACAAATTAATGGTGATATTGCTATTTGTCAAAAAGCAAATCAACAATTTAATTGGCATGGTGATTTTATTTACGAAGAACAATCAGAAAAACAATTTGATGAATTTATATTCGATGTCAATGAAGTAGAAGAAAAATATTATCTTTCAGACAAAATTAAAACATATGTATTAGCAAGTGGAACAAAAAACTTTAAAACATCAACGAAAACCGATTTGGAAGTAGCTAGACCTCTTTTGCAATCCATGCATAAAATGCATAGGGCAGGAGTAGATAATTATGTGACACATAATAAAGGAAGAATTAGAAAATTAACACCAAAAGAGTGTTTAAGGCTTATGGGATTTGCTGATGAATTTAAACAGGTTGTTAGTGATACTCAGATGTATAGACAAGCGGGTAATAGTATAGTGGTTGATGTATTAATCGCTATTTTAAAAGAGATGGATATTACTCAATTTGGAGAAGAATAGATGAATAATTTTCAAAAAATAAAGATAGAAAATGTAGAGTATTATATTGTTGATTCCATACAGAACTTGAGAGCAGAAGATAGTTTTATACATCGAAATAATAAATTGGCTTTTTTTAAAGGAAATGGTGAGTCTAGAAAATATGTAGGAAGTTATACAGGTAAGAGTGGTGATCGTTTAAAAGATTTTTTTGAATATCTGAATTGGGGAGATACTAAGAAAAATCAAGAAAGAGTATATCCCACTATTCAAAATAACTGTTTTTTCAGCAAATCAAATTTAATAAAGTATCTCTATGATGCTAGAGTTGAGTATCAGAAACAAGAACAAGTCTATCATAAAGATATTGCACAAAATTTTGATAATAATTTACAAACCATTCAGGACTTAAATAAAGATATTATTCCTTTTTCTATTTATGATGTATCAGATTTTAGAGACAACAAAAGAAATCAAAGAGCATATATTCGATCAGATGATGAGATATGGGATATATGGCGAAAGTTAATTTTGCCCAAAATTAGCTATCTGTCTATTTTAAAGATTATTCCTAGTGAATCAAAATTATCTACAGAACCTTTGTATTATTTCCGAATTTTATTGGATTATCAATTTCGTTCTATAGTTCATCCAAGTCTTGCAGAATCAACTACAGAATTTGTTACTACAACAAAACAAAAAAATAGAAAAAAAACTATATCAAGAGATGGAGCAAGTAGATACAGAAAAAAAGTATTAGAGCATATGCCACAATGTCCTTTTACTAAAATATCTGATGAAAGACTTTTGATTGCAAGTCATATAAAACCTTATCAGACTTGTATCAATGAAGATAAACTTGATGAAGCTCTAGATTATCTCAATGGTCTCTCTTTATCTCCTACATATGATAAACTTTTTGATCAAGGCTATATAACATTTATGGATGACGGTGGATTAGTATGTGGTACTCAGTTGAGTAGCTATACTTGGGAAAAACTCAATATTAACCCCAATGCTCAAAATATCATGAGAATTTATCCTGAACATAGAGAGTCATATCTTGATTATCATCGTCAATATGTGTTTCAAGATAGTATTGATGATGTATCATAAGGTAAAAAATGAAAACTAAAATAATCATAGAAAAAGTAGGTAGAGTTGATAAAATTCTCTCAGAGTTACTAGATGTCAGCCGTAACCAAATCGAAAAACTTATCAGAGATGGGCTTGTCGAGGTTAATGGTAAAATTGTAACCAAGACTAGTCATAAGTTAGCTTTGGGTGATGAGGTCAGTTATCGTTTTTTAGAAGCTGAGAAGAGAGAACCAGCTGTGGTAGATTTCGATGTAGAGATACTCTATGAAGATGATGACATTATGGTAGTCAACAAACCTAGTGGGTTGGTCGTCCATCCAGCGGCTAGTGTCAAAGAGCCTACGCTTGTGGATTGGCTCATCCATCGTGGTATATCACTCTCTACTATTTCAGGTGAAGAGAGACATGGTATCGTGCATCGTATCGACAAAGAGACAACAGGTGCGTTGGTGATAGCCAAGAACAATGAAGCCCATCAAAAGTTAAGTGAACAGTTACAAGACAAAAGTATGGGTCGCTACTACCTA
>Ga0193964_1001172_pt1 | contig 11780 bp, 11 predicted proteins | sample FB_7_MG_FD_140323 | JGI IMG/M metagenome (GOLD analysis project Ga0193964, IMG submission 140323) | Microbial mat bacterial communities from the Broadkill River, Lewes, Delaware, United States - FB_7_MG | ecosystem: Environmental > Aquatic > Freshwater > River > Microbial mats | place: USA...
TAAGCTTTGGGATCAGCAGGCAATAAAATTTATTAAGGAGCTTAAAATGCCTATCGTTCCTGTTCATTTTCAAGGTTCGAATAGTAAAATGTATCAAGTACTTGGGGTTATTCATGCCAAACTTGCTGCTGCTAAGTTGCCTTCTGAATTCTTAAATAAAAAGAATAAGGTTATTAATGTTCGTGTAGGAAATGTTATTTCGGTAAAAGATCAGAGTCAGATATCCGATACTTCTCGATTTGGCAGATTTTTACGTGCTAAAAACTATGCTTTAGGATCGGCTCTTGAAGTGCAGAAATATTTTAAAGCAGGAATTACTAAAGCCGAAAAAATCGAAAAAATTATCGATCCTGTTGATCCAGTAATTATTCAGAAAGAGGTTGAAAAGTTAACCAACGATTATTTGTTGTTTAACTCCGATAACTATGCCGTTATTTGCGCTCCAGCTTTCGAAATGCCTAATATATTAACAGAATTAGGACGACTTAGAGAAGAGACTTTCCGCGCTGTAGGCGAGGGGACAAACCGCTCGATTGATGTTGATGAGTTTGACTTGTACTTTAATCAGCTGTTTATTTGGGATACCGAGAAAAATAAAATTGTTGGAGCTTATCGTGTTGGTAAGGGAAAAGAAATAATTTCTGAATACGGAAAAAAAGGTTTTTATATTGAGAGTCTTTTTAAAATTAAAAAACCATTTATTAGCGTTTTAGAAAAATCGCTTGAGCTTGGGCGTTCGTTTATTGTTCAGGATTATCAGCGTAAGCCATTACCATTGTTTTTACTTTGGAAAGGGATTTTATATTTCTTGCTTAAAAACCCAGAGTATCGCTATTTGGTAGGACCTGTAAGTATTAGTAACGATTTTTCAACCGTGTCGAAAAGCATTATTATTAAGTTTATGAAAACTTATTACTACGATAATAAGTTGGCTAATTATATTTCTCCGCGAACTAAGTTTAAGGTTAATCAAACAGCTCTTGAAGAGGAAATGCTTTTTGATCACTCAAACGATATTGGCGAGTTAGATAAAATTATTACCGATATTGAGATTAAAGGCTATAGAATGCCCGTTCTGCTTAAGAAGTATATTAAGTTAGGAGGTAAAATAGTTGGTTTTAACGTCGATCCATTGTTTAATAACGCGCTCGACGGATTATTAATTCTTGATGTGTTTAATGTTCCAATGAATGTTATTGCATCGCTTTCTAAAGAGATAAACGATAAATCAATTCTTGAGCGATTTGAAACTCAGGAATAGTAAAAATATATAATTTGGAAAAAAGAGGGTCTCTAGCTACTTTTGTAGCAGAGAGCCTCTTTTTTTATAAAAGGTTTAAAATAAGCAACAAAAGCAATGGAGATAAGTAAAGCAGAATTTATTAAGAGTAGTTCCATATATACAGAGTGTCCCGAGGTTAGTCTTCCAGAATATGCATTCATAGGGCGATCGAATGTTGGGAAATCGTCGTTAATAAATATGTTGACAGGTAGAAAGGCTTTGGCTAAAGTATCGTCGACACCAGGAAAAACACAGCTAATAAATCACTTTATTATCGACGATAGCTGGTATTTAGTTGATTTACCTGGTTATGGTTATGCTAAAATTTCGCAGAAAATGCGTAAGGAGTTTGGTAAGCTTATAACAGGATATGTGCAAAATAGAAAAGAGTTAGTGCTGCTTTTTGTATTAATTGATATTAGACACAAACCACTAAAAAACGATTTAGAATTTCTACAAATGCTTGGCGAATCGGGTGTTCCTTTTAGTATAATATTTACAAAGGCCGACAAAATGACCAAAATAGCTTTAACAAAAAGTATTGAAAATTATATTAATATACTTAAGGAAGATTGGGAAGAGATTCCAAAATATTTTGTTACATCTTCGTCTACAGGAAAAGGTAAAGATGAAGTATTAGAGTATGTAAACTCTGTTAACATAATGTTGAGCTCAAATCAAGAGTAAAAAAATAGGTTAATCTTGGATAAAAGTGTTAATTTTGTGGAACTAATTTGCAAAAAAAAACTTTCAGATGGACGCAAACACTCCTATTAAAATTTTTGGTGGACAAGCCTCTTTAAAATTGGCAAGTGAAATTTCAGAAAAATTTGGACAACCACTTGGTAAATCTACATTATCGCAATTTAGCGATGGCGAATTTGTACCTTCACTAGATGAATCTGTTCGCGGATCGCATGTATTTATTATTCAATCAACATTTCCACCTTCAGATAACTTAATGGAGTTAATGCTTATGATTGATGCAGCAAAGCGTGCATCGGCTTATAAAGTTATTGCAGTTATGCCTTATATGGGCTTTGCTCGTCAGGATAGAAAAGATAAGCCTCGCGTTTCAATTGGTGCTAAAGTTGTAGCAAATATGCTTGAATCGGCTGGTGCTGACAGAGTAATGACAATGGATTTACATGCCGACCAAATTCAAGGATTTTTTGATGTTCCTGTTGATCATTTGTTTGCATCGTCAATTTTTGTTCCATATATCCAGTCATTGAATCTTGAAGATTTAGCAATTGCAGCTCCAGATATGGGAGGAGCAAAGCGTGCAAATGCTTATTCAAAACACCTTCATGCATCTGTTATTATTGCTCATAAATCGCGTTCTAAAGCAAACGTTGTTGATACAATGACAACAATTGGCGATGTTGAAGGTAAAAATATTATTATTCTTGACGATATGATTGACACTGCTGGTACTGTTACCAAAGCAGCCGATATGATGATGGAAAATGGAGCGAAAAGTGTTAGAGCAATAGCTACTCACGCTGTACTTTCAGGTCCTGCATACGACAGAATTAATCAATCAAAAATTACAGAGGTTATTGTAACCGATACAATTCCTTTAGATCAGTCGCAAGACCTTTCTAAGTTTAAAGTGCTTTCGGTAGCCGACATTTTTGCCGACACTATTCATAAGGTTTTTAATTACGAATCAATAAGTTCGAACTTTATATTTTAAATAGTATATTTGCATTCTCAAAATTTTGAATTTTGGGGGTGATGTGATGGGGAATTGGCTTAATGCCAGATTTTTATCTAATTCTGAGTAACATTATTAACAAATTAAAAAAAAGGTTTTTAAGATGAAAACTTACGAAATTTCAGGTGTAGAGCGCGAGTCTCTAGGAAAAAAAGAGACTAAATTGCTAAGAAGCGCAGGTCTTGTTCCTTGTGTTATTTATGGTGGAGAGAAAGTAATTCACTTTTCTGCTGAAGAGTCTGCTTTTAAGCACGCTATTTACACTCCAAATGTTTATATCATGAACATTACAATTGGAGAAAAGGTTGTTAAAGCAATTATCCAAGATGTTCAGTTTCACCCTGTAACAGATTCTCTTCTTCATGTTGATTTCTTAGAAATTAACGATACTGAGAATGTAAACATCGAGATTCCTGTTAAATTAAACGGATTCGCTAAAGGTGTTGCTAAAGGGGGTAAACTTCAGCTTTCTATGAGACGTCTTCGCGTTTCTGGTTTATTAGCTAACCTACCTGATGAGCTTAATATTGATGTTACTGACGTTGAACTTGGTAAATCAATTAAAGTTGGCGAATTGAATTTCGAAAATCTTGATATTCTTAACGCTAAAAATGCTGTAGTTTGTACTGTTAAGCTTACAAGAGCTGCTCGTGCTGCTGCTAAAGAAGAAAAAGCTGCTGCTGCAGGTGGTAAAAAGAAAAAATAATTTTCTGAGCTTTGAAATTTCTGATTGTTGGTTTAGGGAATATTGGCGCCGAGTATGCTGATACCCGACATAACATAGGATTCAATATATTGGATGCATTAGCTAGTGCATCCAATATTTCTTTTACGACGCAACGTTATGGCGATGTGGCTGAATATAAATTTAAAGGAAGAACTTTTATTTTATTAAAGCCATCAACCTATATGAATTTGAGTGGTAAAGCGGTTAGTTATTGGATGCAAAAGGAAAAACTCTCTGCCGATCAGATGCTAATATTAGTTGACGATTTAGCTTTACCTTATGGAACTATTCGTATTCGTGCTAAAGGAAGCGATGGTGGACATAATGGGCTTAAAAATATAAATGAAGTGCTTGGTCACCAGTCGTATCCACGACTTCGCTTTGGAATAGGTGATGAGTTTAATAAAGGGCAACAGGTTGATTATGTGCTGGGAAAATGGGGCAAAGAAGAATTGGCCAAATTACCCGAACGACTTGATACGTGCATAAGCATTATAAAATCGTTTGGTACTATAGGACTTGCTCGAACAATGAATCAGTTTAATAATAAATAATTATGGCATCGCTTACCGAAGATAATTTACGAGTAGATAAATGGCTTTGGGCGGTTAGGGTTTTTAAAACTCGTAGCCAGGCTGCCGAGGCGTGTAAAAAGGGTAAAATTTTAATCGATGATAAATCTGTTAAACCCTCGCGTATTATTAAAATTGGTGAAATTGTTAAAGTAAAAAGATTACCTGTTGTTTATTCGTTTAAAGTTAAAGGATTACTTGCTAAACGACAATCGGCACAAATAGTAGTCGACTTTGTTGAAGATGTGACTCCTGCTGAAGAAAAAATGAAGTTGGAACAGAATCTAACTGTTTTTGTTCAGCGCGATAGAGGCGATGGTCGTCCGACAAAAAAGGAGCGCCGAGATATTGAAAAATTAGATTTTTACGAGGATATTGAATTTTAGAAAATATGATTATTGCTAAAGAGAAAAAAGCTAATAATATTGCCGAGTATGTTTTGTATATGTGGCAAGTAGAGGATATGATTCGTGCATTTAATTTTGATATTACCAAAATCAAAGAACATATTATTGATAAGTATAATCAGTCTTCTGAAGTTAGTAGCGAAATCGAAGATTGGTATTCCAATTTAATTATTATGATGCAAGATGAGAAGATTACCGAAACAGGTCATCTTCAATTTGTGAAAAATACCGTTAACGATTTGTATAACACTCATCTTTACTTGTGTAATAGGGCAAAAGATGCTCGTTACTTGTCTGCTTGTAATAATGCAAAGGATCCTTTAATTAGTCTTGTACAAAAGAATAAAGGAGAGTCGCAGAACGATATTGAATTATCTTTTGTTGCTCTTTATGGATACCTTTTATTAAAACTTCAAAAGAAAGAGATATCAATAGAAACAGTTTCTGATATTCATAAAATAAGCACTATGGTTTCTTATTTGTCGACAAAGCATTTAAGATTCGAAAAGGGCGAAGAAGATATGGATGCTTTGTAGATAAGCTTTCAGTAAAAGAAATAACTCCCAGTTACATTGTAGCTGGGAGTTATTTTTTAGTGTTTTTTTGTTAAAATGAATAGTTAAAACCAACTCCTAAAACCTCTTTGAATTGAGTTATTGGAGCAATATTATCGTCGTAAATTAAATGGGCAATAACTGTTGTGGAAAAGTATTTATTGAACTTAAAATCTACTTTAGTTTTCCAGTCTACATCTATATTTTTTGCCTCTTCTAAGTAATTCGAAAATAGATTTAATTCTGAAATAAGCTCAATGTTTTTCATTATTACAGTAGAGTAAACAACTTTAATATTACCACCAAACTGATATTTAACATTTTTACCATGCTCAATAATATTTCCATTTGCATCTTTTATAGCTGGTTTTACACCATACTCTCCTTTGTCTGCAAGAAATTGGCTACTAACAATTGTAATTTTACTTGATAATGGCGATGCCTGAATGCTCAGACCTTTCATTGGCTGATAACTAATACCATTGTTGTTTAGGATATAACCTGGAGCCATGAAATCGGATCTTTTGATAGTGTCTTTTTCGTCTTTGTATCCTGGTGAGAATTGTGTTTTAAAGTTAAGAGTAGTTCGCAAACTCCATTTTTTATTAATATTTTTCTGAAAATCGGTAATAATATCAATTTCATCGGCTGTTTTCACCGGTCGGTCTAGGCTTTTTTGATAGTTGCTTCCATACTCAATATTTATTTTGTTTTCCCATGTTGAGGCCTTGGAAATGCGTGTTGCAAAAATACTGAAGTTGCCTAATCCTCCCATATATGCTTCGCCTCCGCCTTGCCAGTTTGAAAAGGCAGCCTGAGTGAAAAGAATATTTTCTTTTCCTCCAATAACCCATCTTGGCGATATGTTAGTTGTGTCTTTTGAAAGATTTATTGTGTCAACTAAATTACTCGAATTGTTAGTTTCTCTACTAGCAAATGCTAATTGTGTACATAATGCTAGTGTTAGTAAAAGCAATGTTCTCTGTTTCATAGAAAAGAAAATTAAGTGATTAATTTTGTGCAAAGTTAACAGATTAACTGTTTAAATTGTTTTGTTTAAATACACTTTTATTATGATATATACTCTTGACCTTATTGGAGTTTTTGTTTTTGCCATTTCTGGTACTTTATCAGCTGCTGATAAAAAGTTGGATCTTTTTGGTGCTACTTTTGCTGCTTTTATTACTGCTTTAGGTGGAGGTACTTTGCGCGATGTAGTTTTGGGAAGTACTCCAGTTATCTGGGTTACTGATATGAATTATCTTATTGTAATTGTTTTAGCAGTAATATTAACTTTTATATTTAAAGAATATATAATGACTTTAAAAAAGACACTCTTTCTGTTTGATACAATAGGAATAGGTGTCTTTACAATTATAGGGATGGAAAAAAGTATTTTGCTTGGGTTTAATCCTGTAATTGGTGTTTTAATGGGTGTGGCATCTGCCGTTATGGGTGGCGTTTTGCGTGATACCTTTGTGAACGATATTCCATTAATATTTAGGAAAGAGGTGTATGCTACTGCCTGTATTATAGGTGGAGTTGCATATCTTTTATTAGGATATGTTTCCCATTTTACAGAATTGAATTTGTTGCTTACAATTTTACTAATTATTGCTATAAGGCTAATTGCAGTTCGATATAAACTCCGATTACCAGTTATTGTTTAGTATAATATGTATTCAATAAGAGATGTAAATAAAAACAGCTAACTTCTTGAAATGTAGGCTGTGTAAAAATTTCTAGAAGGTTTCGTATTAGTATAAAGTGTCCAGAATCTTTTTTTAAGATTATTTATGACGATGTTTTTTTAATTTACTTATCTCTCTTCTTGTTAATATCTTTTTTATAATTTTTTATCATCTTCCCAAAATCTTTATCTTTTTTTCGTTTTTCGGCAACAGTTGATTCAAAGTGTTCTCTTTCTTGCTCCATTTTTAGATAGTTTTTGTATGAAGACTTGTCAATTTTGCCGTTTCGTAGAGCTTCTAAAACGGCACAGTTTTTTTCAGTAGTATGAGTACAATCTCTATATTTGCAGCTATTTGATAATTCAATAATTGTATCAAATGTTTTTTCAAGACCTCCCGAAGAATCTGTTATTCCTATTTCTCTCATTCCTGGATTATCAATTATAATTCCTCCCTTTTTAAGAACGATTAATTCTCTGTGACTTGTAATGTGACGTCCTTTGTTAGTGCTACTGCTTATTTTGTTAGTGGCCATTATTTCAGTACCATAAAGGTTGTTTAGGAGAGTAGATTTACCAACTCCCGACGAGCCCAATAGACAGTATGTTTTACCTTTCAATATAAGTTTACTTAAACTGTCGAATCCTTTTTTTGATGAATTACTAATTGCTACTATTTTAACTTGTTTAACTCTATTCTGTACTCTTGAAATTAATTCTGATAGTTCAATTTCGCTTATTAAATCAATTTTATTAAGAATAATTATTGGAATTACATCAGACGTATTACAAATTGCTAAGTATCTTTCTATTCTGTTTAGATTAAAATCTCTGTCAACAGCTTGTACAATAAATGCATAATCAATATTTGTTGCAATAATTTGCTTCTCACCTTGTTTTCCTACAGCTTGTCTTTCAATAATATTTTTCCGTGGAAAGACAGAGTGAATAATAACTTTGTTATTTCCATAATTGGAAATTGCTACCCAATCTCCAACAGCAGGAAAGTCATGTCTGTTAACCGCCGAAAAACGTAAGTTTCCAATTATTTCACCTTCGTATTCTTTTTCACTAGTTTTTACAACATATCTTTCCTTATGTTCGGAGATAATTCGGCCTACTTCAAATGAATCAAGATCTTTATTTTTTCTATAGTTATCCAATTCAGTGGTGTAGCCTAAATCCTTAAGTGTCATCTTTTCTGTTTAAGAATAGTTTATAACTATTTTTTTGTTGATAGAACAACCTCAAGAGTAAAGACATCATCAATAGCTTTGTCGCCAAGGTTGTCGAAGAAACTGCCCGAACCATATCTTATATCAAATTCGGTGCGGTTAATTTCTATAAGTGCAGTATATTTATCACCTTCTTTTTTTACTTCAAAGTCTAATAATTTTGTAATTCCCTTTATTGTGATATTACCTTTAATTAATGCCGAATTGTTGATAAAAGGTTTTGCTTTGGTAATAACAAATGTTGCTGTTTTATGATTTTCTACATCAAAAAAATCGCTTGATTTTAGATGACCTATTAGTTTGTTATTCCACTCTTTATCTTTTAAGTCCAAACAGATAATTGATGTCATATCCATTACGAAATTTCCTTTAATAATATTTCCTTGTTTAAGAGTAAACTCTCCATTAAGTAGTGAAATATTACCATGATGCTTTCCTAAAACCTTTTTTCCTGTCCATTTAATAGTAGAATTGTCAATATCTACTTTATACTCTTGTGATATTCCTGAAATTAGGAATGACGAAATTAAAGCTAGTAATAGTAATGTTCTCATGTTTTTAAATTTTAGTTACACATAGTATTGAAACGTTTTACTTCTAAAAAGGTTGTTTTGTTTTGTCTGTTTTTTATATAACCACACTTGTAAATCTTTTGTTTGTTTGATATTTATGATTTCTGTAGTGTATGTTGTAAGGCTAATTTTAAATCAATTTAAGTGAAATAGTCCGTTTTTACTTTTATTTAAGAGTATATGATAAATGTCTTTTAATCGTTGATAAAAGGGTTAAAAACATTTGTTAGTTACTTATTTTGTGTGATTAAGTATTGTTTATAAGCAATGGTTGTTATTTTTGCTTTTTATCATTCACCTATTTTGGAACTTTATTTTTATGAGGATTACAAGTAAGTTATTACATAAGGTTTTTAAATTCAGATATAAATGGTTATCCGACAAACAGTTTGTTTTACTTTTGAGTGTGTTTGTTGGTATAGCTTCGGGACTTGGGGCAGTTATAATTAAAAACAGTGTTCATTTTATACAAAGTATAATTCATAAAGTGCGAATAATGCCTTATTCGGAGTATCTGTATGTTTTATTTCCTGCTTTGGGTATTCTTTTAACACTTGTTTTTATAAAGTATATTTTGCGTAAGCCCATAAAGCATGGAATACCTAGTGTTCTTTATGCTATATCAAAGGATAATGGAAATATTAAGGCGCATAATATGTTTTCGAGTATTGTTGCAAGTTCCTTAACTGTTGGTTTTGGTGGTTCGGTAGGACTAGAGGGGCCTACTGTGGCAACAGGTGCTGCATTGGGATCTAATATTGGTCGTTTTCTTAGGTTAAATTATAAGCAAATTACTCTTTTACTTGGCTGTGCTTGTGCTGCCTCAATGGCTGCAATCTTTAAAGCACCAGTTGCTGCAATTGTTTTTGCCATTGAGGTTATTATGTTAGATCTTACTCTTTCGTCGATGGTTCCTCTTTTATTAGCTTCGGTTTCTGGAATTATAACTTCGTATCTGTTTCTTGGGCAAGAGGTTATTTATCCGTTCGATGTTCAAGAAGTGTTTAAAATGGAGCTTATTCATTTTTATATTATTATAGGAGTATTAGCCGGGTTTATATCTGTCTATTTTACTCGTGTTTATATGAAAATTGCAAGTCTTTTCGACAAAATACAATCGTGGCGCAAAAGGTTGTTAGTAGGAGGAGCTGTATTGGGAGTTATGATTATGTTATTTCCTTCGCTTTATGGAGAAGGATATGCCGAGATTAACTCTGCTATGCGCGGCGATTATCTTTATATTTTTCAGGAAACATTGTTTGGCTTTTTAGAACAAAATTGGTTTTGGGCTATTATTATTATAGGAATTACAGTGCTATTAAAAGTTATTGCCACATCAATAACTTTTGGCGCTGGAGGTGTAGGAGGTATTTTTGCTCCAACACTTTTTATGGGTTCAAATCTGGGTTTGTTTTTTGCTGTTGTTGTTAAACATCTTGGAATAAAAGATCTTTCGGGAAGTACTTTTGCTGTATTGGGTATGAGTGGGCTTATTGCTGGCGTATTACATGCTCCTTTAACAGCAATTTTTTTAATAGCCGACTTGACTGGAGGATATAAATTATTTCTACCTTTGATGATTGTTTCAACCATAGCTTTTTTGGTTGTTAGAATATTTGAGAAGAACTCGGTTTATACAATACAGCTGGCTCGAGCAGGTGATTTAATAACTCACAATAAGGATCTAGCAGCACTGAAGTTTTTAAGAATTGACAAGCTTATAGAACGTAATTTTCTTACGGTTGAAGTAGATGCCAATTTGGGTGAATTAGTTAAGGTTATTTCTGAGTCGGAGAGGAATGTTTTTCCTGTTCTTGATAAAGATGAGAATATGCTGGGTGTTGTTTTTTTAAACAATATTAGAAGTATAGTTTTTAAACCTGAAATGTACGCCGATACTTTTGTGCGCGATTTAATGTTTATGCCCGATGTAATTGTTGAGAAAGATGATACAATGGAAACGGTGGCTCGTAAATTTCATGAGTGTAGCCATTATAATTTACCTGTTTTAGACAATGGTAAGTACGTTGGTTTTGTCTCTCGCGCTAATGTCTTCTCTGCTTATAGAAAAATGGTTAAAGAATTTTCAAAGGAATTGTAGGGTTATGATAAAAAAATTGTGGTTGAATAAGATTATTGCTTTAATAGACAACTCTAAAAACGAGTATCGTTTAATTTTAGTACTAAGCTTTGTGGTGGGTATTGTGAGTGGTTTAGCTGCTGTTTTGTTAAAGAACGTTGTTCATGCTTTAGATCATTTTGTTATTCACAATTTTTCTGTTCATTATTTATATTTAATTCTGCCCTTAATTGGTATTTTTCTTACTGTTCTTTTTGTTCGATATTATGTGAAAGATAATATTGGACATGGAGTGTCGCGTATTCTTTATTGTATTTCAAAAAATAGCTCAAGGCTAAAACCTCATAATAACTATTCAAGTATTGTTGCCAGTTCGCTAACCATTGGTTTTGGTGGATCGGTAGGAGCTGAGGCGCCTATTGTACTTACTGGTGCATCAATAGGATCAACGTTGGGTAGACTGTTTCGTCAGAACAGTAAAAATATGATGCTTCTTGTTGGTTGCGGTGCAGCTGGTGCCATTGGTGGAATTTTTAAAGCTCCAATTGCAGGACTTGTTTTTGCTCTTGAGATTCTGATGCTCGATCTTAACATGAAGCGTGTTGTGCCTTTGTTAATATCGTCGGTAACAGGTGCTCTTATGGCATACTTTTTTCTTGGTAATGGGGTTGCTTTCGATGTTACTCTTACAAGTTCATTTCAGCTAAATCAGATTCATTTTTATGCCATACTTGGAGTTTTTGCAGGTTTTGTCTCTCTATATTTTACTAAGATGACTATGCATGTAGAGACAATCTTTGGTAATATAAATAACTGGATAGTTAAACTGCTTATTGGTGGTGTTTCGTTAGCTGCAATATTCTTTTTCTTCCCTTCGTTATATGGCGAAGGTATTGGAACAATGCAGTCGTTATTAGATGGGTCGACTGCTGGAATACCTA
>Ga0193964_1001174_pt1 | contig 11774 bp, 7 predicted proteins | sample FB_7_MG_FD_140323 | JGI IMG/M metagenome (GOLD analysis project Ga0193964, IMG submission 140323) | Microbial mat bacterial communities from the Broadkill River, Lewes, Delaware, United States - FB_7_MG | ecosystem: Environmental > Aquatic > Freshwater > River > Microbial mats | place: USA...
GGGGTCGCGAGTTCGAGTCTCGTCCAGACCGCCAACAAAACTTGTTTCAAAAGACACTACTGGTCTGGTAGTTCAGTTGGTTAGAATACATGCCTGTCACGCATGGGGTCGCGAGTTCGAGTCTCGTCCAGACCGCAAAAAGCTTTCGATTTTTCGGAAGCTTTTTGCGTATATGTATATTTCATAATTTTAACGATATGAGCAAAACATCAATATGGATACGTAGCTTTAGACTTCGTACACTACCTTTATCACTATCTGGCGTAATATTGGCTAACTTTATTGCATATGCAGATAATATCTTCAATATATATACTTGTATCTTTTCTTTGACTACAACACTTGTTCTACAAATACTCTCAAATCTGGCAAACGACCTGGGAGACACTTTAAAAGGCACAGACAACTCTGAAAGAAAAGGACCTGAAAGAGCAATGCAAACAGGAGTAATTAGCTTAAAAGAGATGAAAATGGCTATTATTGCCTTTGTCGTACTCTCTGTTATATCAGGAACTCTATTAATTGTATCTAGTTTCGAATCTCTAAGCTCACAAAACAGCATTTATATGCTATCACTAGGAGCCTTAGCTATTATTGCTGCAATAAAGTACACTCTAGGAAAGAAAGCGTATGGGTACCACGCAATGGGAGATATATTTGTTTTTATATTTTTTGGATTAGCTAGTGTTGTTGGAACATATTTTCTACATACATCAAAAATACCATTCAACATTTTTCTTCCAGCAACATCAATCGGTTTACTGTCTGTAGGCGTTTTAAATATGAATAATATAAGAGATATCGATAATGATAAAAACTGTGGAAAGAATACTATCGCTGTCATAGTAGGAGAAAACAAGGCAAAGATTTATCACTATATAATTATTTCAGCTAGTTTAATATGTATGATTGGATACTTCACATATTTTAAACAATCATACTATAATCTATACCTACTTAGCTTTCTTCCTATAATAAAACATGTAATAGAGGTCAAAAGATCAACTAAAGAAAATATAGATAAACAATTGAAAAAACTATCGCTTAGTACACTAGTATTAGCAGTAATATCTGGTATAACTATTCTACTATAGGTATCGAAAAATAAAATGTTGTACCAACATTAAGTTCTGATTCAAACCATATTTCACCACTAAGTTTTTCAAGAATAGCTTTTACAATACTTAAACCTAGACCTGTCCCAGATGACATATAATCTGATTGGTAAAAACGCTCAAATACTTTTTCCCTTTCTTCTTCAGCTATTCCTCGCCCTGTATCAGAAACAAAGAAAACTAACTTATCCTTCTCTATTTTATAACCAAAATTAATAATACCCTCATTGGTATATTTTATTGAATTATCTACTAACCCCTGCAATACCTGCTCCAATCGTAATACATCTGTATACACAAACACATCTTTATCTGGAATATTATAAGTGATTTTAACTACATCTGAAGATCTTGAGAAGTATCTTTTAAAAACATTATGACACACATCATTAATACTACTAGAAGCCATATTTACGACTATACTACTAGACTCGATTTCTGAAAATTCAATAACATTATTTATAATATCTAAAAGCTGCTCTGTATTTCTATTTACTACATTGGCATACTCCATAACTTCACTATCAGTAGATGAAATCTCTGATATTAGATTTGAAAATCCTACTATAGAATTCAAAGGAGTTCTTATTTCATGACTCATATTCTTAAGAAATGCAGTTTTTAGACTATCCGACTCCTCTGCACGATTCTTTGCTTCTATCAATACTATTTCATTATAGTATTTCTCAAATGCAATATTAATCAGGTTAATTAAATTATGAGTAAATCCATTACTATAGGATAAAATACATTTATCAACAGAACTAATCCTCATATAAAGGACACCACTTAACTCATTATGTATAAAAACAGGTATAAAAAATAAATTCTTTCCTTTAGCTGAGAAAATCTCAACAAATTTATTAAACTCATCATGACCAGAATCTACAAACAAAGGGCTTTCGCTACTGAATCTATTAATAACCCATTCAAAATCTGACTCTGTTATTGTAGAACTCCTATATTTACAATTCGATATATGTCTTTTAGATACAAAAGAATTATCACGCCTTTCGTAAAATACAATACAGCTTGCTCCAAATTGAAATTTAATACTGTCAAGTAAACGATCAATCATCTCCACAACATCAAGTGTAGCCATAATCATAATAGAAATCTCTGACAATATCCTCTGATTATCTAATAGCTCTTGAAGCTGCGTCTCTTTCTCGTGCAATTCTGTGATATCCTGAATCGTATACAAAGTTCCCATTCGTTTATCACTATCAAAATGAATATTGGCAAATTCATGTATAAGTCGTAATTCCCCCTTAATCATCATTCTATAAATAACAGACTTCGTTTCTTCATAGCAACAAACAACAGCTCTCTCAAGAAAACTCTGATACTCTTCAAGATCATCCTCATGAATATTCTTTGCAATTACTCCAGGAATTTTAATTTCATGCTTTGATAAATCAAATATCTCACAACAAGAATCAGATATGTCAATAATTTTATCCTCATAGTGCTCATATATATAACCAACCCGAGAAATACTTAATGCACTATCCAGAAAATACTTAGTTTTCTTAAGCTCCTCAAGAGCATACGCTTTTTCATGAATATTTAAAATAAAACCAGATAAAGATATTGGCACTCCAGATTCATCCCTTCTATTAACGTGGGCAATTATACTAATCCATGTAAAATCATACTTATCAGAAAGTCGCACATCAAAAGATGTCGAATCTGCAAGTCCATTTGCAATTTTAATATACTCCCTTTCAACAATTTTCCTATCCTCAGTACTTATAACCGTTATAAACTGCTGAAAAGTAAAATCCATGCCATTAAATGTAGAATATCCAAGATTTAAGGACGAAATCAAATCTTTACCCAAAGAAACAATATTCTTATTTATGTCATATTCCCAAAAACCTATCTTACCTATCGTAAGTGTTTGACGAAGTAGTTCTTCTCTCTTATATGCTTTTTGTTCAGCCCTCTTAATCTTATCTATATCAATATTTACTCCAATAACTGATATAATTCCTTCTTCAGGCATATATTCATTGATCCTACAAGATGTTTGAATCCATTTCCACCTTCCATCAGACTTCTTTACTCTATATTCCATAGAAAAAGATTCACTATCTCCTCTCTTCAAAGCTGAAGTATTCTTTAATAGGCCAACATAATCATCTGGATGCATTATATCAAAAAACTGCTCCAAAGGGGACGAATTAGTGAAAAGATCATCTTCAAACATTGCAGCCCCTTCAGGGCTAATAGCATATGTCCAATCAACCAGATTAATTTCATAAACTCCAACATTACCAGCAGTTGTAGCTAGAGACAGCTGCTCTGTCTTCCTCTTCAGATTAAGGTATGTTTTATACTCCTCTGTTTTATCAACAACCATCTCAACATATCCAAAATCCAGATTCTTTCCACTAGATTTAATCTTAGTAATAGTTATTTCAAGATACTTAAGTTCATTAATTTTAGATATTAAACCAGTACATCTCTTAACATCAGAAAAGTCAAATTCTTTTACAATATTCACTACACCATCGGTTTCCAGTTTCTTATATTCTATTTCGGATAAATCTAAACAATCAAACAGATTCAAACCAATAATATTTTCATTCTTATTAACACCAATTATCGTAAGAAATGCTGCATTTGAATTCAATAATTTCTTATTAGTATCATATATATTTATTCCATAAGGAGATTGTTCAAAAAGAGTTCTAAACTTCATCTCATTATATAAAAGCTGTTCTTTTTGCTTCTTTTTCTCAGTAATATCAATACCAGAGAAAAGAATATATGAAGTTCCCGTTGAACTTGATATCTGACTTGTATTAAATGAATAGTCATAACGATTATTATTTATATCATCTAAAGAAACAGTATCCCCTTCTAGTTGTTTTCTATTTCCAACAATATCCTTCAAATCCGGCTCTTCTATACCCAAAAATCTAGTAAGAGGAATTCTTTTATTAAAATTTGAAGCTACTTCACCAAAAACCTTCTCTCCATAAAGATTATATTCTACAACATCAAGATTTTGATCTACAAGAAATAATAAAACATTTAAATTATTAATGATATTTCTAATATTAACACCATCATAAGCATAATTACTTGTTTGGTGTATTCCATAACTCTCTTTTGCATATAAACCTTCTACTGCAGATATTACCCCTTCTGAATCTAAAATAATAAGCACATAAAATTTCAGTACACTATCACACTTACCATCGCGCTTAAAATCAATAATAAATCGATGATTTCCTTTCTGATAATTAGTATTAACTTGCTCTATATAATGATTATAAACAACTCCTCCCCACTCTTTAACAACAGTATCCTCATCGACCAGAACATTAGCATCAAGCCCCATATCCTTCTGTGATTCAGAATCAAAACAAAAGACAGCATTAGCTATATCATGTCGAAAATTAGCAAAGTTTGACGAATCCAATACTAAGGATATCATTTCTTCACTAACTTCACGACCATTAATTCTATATGTCCCATCTTTATCCTTTGACATAAATATCGCAAGTTCTTATAATTTAGTATCTTAGTTAACATATAACATATCTATGCATATTAGTATTGATACTAAACCTAAAGAACTTTTGTTTCAAAAAGTCTATAAATAAAGAGAATCAGCTTCCTACCCAGTTCGTATCCTCTACCTACCCTCTACCTATCAAGTCCCATTTTTTGTATAAAAATGGGACTTGATAGGTAGAGGGTATAGCCTTGGTATATCCCAGAATAGAAGCAAGTCAATACGGAGAAATAAAAAAGACCGAAAAGCATAATCTATTGCTTTTCGGTCTTTTACAAATATTGGTGGAGCTGCAGGGAATTGAACCCTGGTCCAAACATGGAATCCATAAGCTTTCTACATGCTTAGTTTATCATTGATTTTCGAGAAAAGTTCGGGGACAAACACCCAAGACTCAACCTTATCTTCTTAATTTCACCCTGAACACGAAGCGGGAACAAGACTAACCTTAAATTAGCTGCATCCAATTATCGAAAGGAATAAGGTAAAACCATCGACTGGATGTCCTGTCGCCAACTTCCTTGAGTCGGCAATTAAGCCTCAACCTTTTAAAGGTTAGGCAGCAAGAGCGTAGTTATTTTCGCCAAATAAAAGTGTGTGACCTGATATTTACGAGCAAAATCACAACGCTCGACATGCTTACATACACATTCTACATGCTGTCAAAAGCCACGTCAGCCCCATGTAGTGATTGCAAAAATAGTAATTTTTATTCTTTATAACATACTAAATTCTTGATAAATAATATTATATATCTCATTGAGTACTGTCAATATTTATTAAATTTGCCACTATCACAATAATATATAACAATTTATCACGAATAAACATGGCACAAAAACCTTCTATTCCTAAAGGAACACGCGACTTTTCTCCTGAAATAATGGTGAAAAGAAACTATATCTTCGACACTATAAAATCAGTATTCCGTCTTTATGGATATATGCCACTGGAGACTCCTTCTATGGAAAATCTATCTACTTTGATGGGAAAATACGGTGAAGAGGGAGATAAATTGTTGTTTAAAGTACTTAATTCTGGCGATTACATCTCTAAAGTTAACGACGAAACGCTTAACGAAAGAAATTCTATTAAACTTACTAATAAAATAAGTGAAAAAGGACTACGTTATGATTTAACTGTTCCTTTTGCTCGCTACGTTGTACAACACCAGAACGAAATTTCTTTCCCTTTTAAAAGATTCCAGATTCAGCCAGTATGGAGAGCTGACAGACCTCAAAAAGGTAGATATAGAGAATTTTATCAATGCGACGTTGATGTAGTTGGAAGTAATTCGTTACTAAATGAATTAGAATTGATTCAGATTGTTGACGATGTATACAACCGATTAAACGTTAATGTTCTAGTAAAAATTAATAACCGTAAGATACTTGCTGGTATCGCTGAAGTGATCGGTCAGGCTGACAAGATCATCGATATTACTGTTGCAATGGATAAGCTCGACAAAATTGGCTTAGAAAATGTTAACAAAGAACTTAAAGACAAAGGTATTTCTGATGAAGCAATTGAAATGCTTCAACCAATTATTAAACTTGAAGGAAGTAACTCTGAAAAGCTTACTACAATTAAAGAAATCCTGAAAGATTCTGAAACAGGACTTAAAGGTGTAGAAGAATTAAGTACAGTATTCAATTACATTGATAGCTTAAACATCGAGACTGAAGTAGAACTTGACCTAACTCTAGCAAGAGGACTTAATTATTATACTGGTGCAATCTTTGAAGTGAAAGCTAAAGATGCAGAGATTGGAAGTATTACTGGAGGAGGTCGTTACGATGACTTAACTGGAATATTCGGACTAAAGAATGTTTCTGGTGTAGGTATCTCATTTGGAGCAGATAGAATCTTCGACGTAATGGAACAGCTAGACTTATTCCCAAAAGAAACAACAACTTCAACTAAAGTAATGTTTGTGAATTTTGGAGAAAAAGAGGAAGCCTATTGCTTACCTATTCTTAACAAACTTCGTCACGCTGGCATCAACTCAGAAATCTTCCCGGATAGTACTAAAATGAAAAAGCAGATGAACTATGCCAACAAAAAGAATATTCCTTTTGTTGTAATGGTTGGGGAAACTGAGATGCTTGAAAACAAACTTAGTCTTAAGAATATGGAAACAGGTGAACAAACGCTTGTTAGTCCTGAAGAACTAATAAAACAATTAGATTAATCACATTATAATATATAAGAAAATGGAATATATTCATCACATTTCTCCAGAGTTCTTAACTTTTGAGAGAATAGAGGAAATACTTGACAATGACTATAAATTAGCACTTTCTGAAGAAGCTATAAAGTTAATTCAAGATTGTAAAGATTATCTTGATAGAAAAATTGCAGAATCTGATAAACCTATTTATGGTATCACAACAGGATTCGGTTCTCTTTGTAAGATTTCTATCTCTGAAAAAGATTTAAGCCAATTACAAGCTAACCTTGTAATGTCTCACGCATGTAGTTTAGGTGCACATATACCAAAGAAAGTTGTTAAACTAATGCTTTTATTAAAAGCACACGCTCTTTCATTAGGGAAATCAGGTGTTCAACTAAAAACTGTTGAAAGAATCATCGAAATGTATAACAACGATGTTCTTCCAGTTGTATGTGAACTTGGTTCTTTAGGAGCATCAGGTGATTTAGCACCACTAGCAAACCTATTCTTACCAGTTATCGGTGAAGGTGATGTTCACTATAAAGGTGAAATTAGAGATGCAAAAGAAGTAAATAAAGAATTTGGTTGGGAGCCTATTCAATTAGGAGCTAAAGAAGGTTTAGCACTTCTTAACGGAACACAATTCATGAATGCACACGCTGTATTCACTCTACTTAAGGCATTCAAACTTGTAAAATATGCTGATATTATTGGAGCTATCTCTTTAGAGGGATACGATGGAAGAATTGATCCATTCTTAGCACCAATACACGAGGCTCGCCCTCATCCAGGACAAATTGAAACTGCTAAAAACATCAGAACATTACTAGAAGGTAGTGAAATGATTGCAGGAGAAAAAGTTAATGTTCAGGATCCTTATTCTTTCCGTTGTATGCCACAAGTTCACGGTGCATCAAAAGATGCTATCAACTATGTTGCATCTGTAGTAGAAAGAGAAGTAAACTCTGTTACTGATAATCCAACTATCTTCATTGAAGAAGATAAGATTATTTCAGGTGGTAACTTCCACGGACAACCACTTGCACTTGCACTAGATTTCTTAGCTATTGCAATGGCTGAACTAGGTAGTATTTCAGAAAGAAGAGTTTACCGTCTAATCTCTGGAGATAGAAAATTACCAGAATTCCTTGTTGTAGAACCAGGACTTAATTCAGGTTTCATGATTCCTCAATATGCTGCTGCATCAATTGTTTCTCAAAACAAACAATTATGTACTCCATGTTCTGTTGATTCAATACCTTCTTCTAACGAACAAGAAGATCACGTATCAATGGGAGGAAATGCTGCAACTAAATCACTAAAAGTTGCTAACAATGTTGAAAAGATTCTTGCTATTGAATTACTAAATGCTGCCCAAGCAATAGAATTCAATCGTCCTAAGAAATCATCTGAATACATTGAAAGCTTTGTTTCTGAATTCAGAAAAGTTGTTCCTTTCAACAAAATTGACAGAGTAATGTATAAAGACATCAATAATGCTATTGAGTTCTTAAACCAAGGTCGATTCGAATAAGAAATACCTATAAAATCAAAAAAAGCGATGACTAATTAAAATCATCGCTTTTTTTATATCTGTTATTCTTAATTTACTAAGAATCTAGACCAACTCTTACAAAAGTTCTAGCTTCTGGGAATTCTTCCTCCATATTAGTTCTCAACTTACCTAAAAGAAGTAATATAGTCAGAATCTTATCCTCAGTAGATTCAAATTGCTCATATAGGCTACACCAGGCAGCAATACATCTATCGATACCGATAAGCGCCACCTTTGCCGAACCATTATAATCATTTTCCTCTCCCTCAGTATTATTCATCTTATCATAAAGAGCTTTCTTTATTCTCTCTTTAACCATGTACAAATACCAATTAATAACATCAACAGCATCATTAATAGGAAGAATCATTTTCTCTGCATCAAGACCTGAAATATCCATTTCAGCAAGATCATTAAAAGCTTTCTCCTTTTTATTCATTATATGCTGAACAGAACTAAACCATTCGTCAGTATACGACTGATATAATTCATAAAACTTCACCAACTCAGAGCTATTAAGAATCTTATTAGAAATCTCACCATATATTTCATCTCCCAGATCCTCTACCTCAGTAGCAGACTTAATCTCACCTTCAGATAACTCAGTAATACTCTCACTTTCTATATCAAGGTCATCATCTTCATATTCATCAGAATCATCACTGTCAGAAACCTTAATCTCCATCTTCTCGATATCTGAAATATCAACATCATGTTCCTCAGCCAGATCCTTCAACATTTCATATGTATCAACAAATAACTGATGAAGTTTTGCCCAAAACTCTTCATTCTCCTCATCATCAAGATCATGAAGATGCTTTGACTCCTTAACATTCAATGCAAAGTAAGAACACCTAGATGTATAAGGACACTTCTCGCACCACCCATCACAGTAATTATAGATTCCCTCTATATAATTCCCTTCACTCATTACTAGTCCATCAATTTTTTATATCTAAACTTCTTAGGTTCAACATCACCTAATCGTTTTTTCTTATTTTCCTCATATTCAGAATATCCTCCCTCAAAGAAATACACTTGAGAATCTCCTTCAAAAGCAAGGATATGAGTTGCTACTCTATCCAAAAACCAACGGTCATGCGAAATAACCACAGCACAACCAGCAAAACTCTCAAGACCTTCCTCTAATGCACGCAATGTATTTACGTCAATATCATTGGTAGGCTCATCGAGAAGAAGTACATTTGCCTCCTCCTTAAGAGTTAGAGCAAGATGTAATCTATTCCTTTCTCCACCAGAAAGCACACCACATTTCTTTTGTTGATCACTTCCTGAGAAATTAAAACGAGACACATATGCTCTTGCATTAAGCTCTCTACCATCAACAGAAATCAAGTCACTACCTTTAGAAATAACTTCATAAACAGTCTTCTCTGGATCAATATCAGCATGTTGCTGATCAACATATGCTACTTTAACAGTTTCTCCAACAGAGAACTCCCCATTATCTGCAGTCTCCTGACCCATAATCAAACGGAAAAGTGTTGTTTTACCAGCACCATTTGGTCCGATAATACCAACAATACCAGCAGGTGGTAATTGAAATTCCAATCCTTCATATAGTAACTTGTCGCCAAATGCTTTTGAAACATTATGAGCCTCAATAACTTTATTACCAAGACGAGGACCATTAGGAATAAATATCTCTAACTTCTCTTCTTTCTGCTTAACATCCTCATCAAGCATTGCATCATAAGCCTTCAAACGAGCTTTAGACTTAGCCTGACGACCTTTAGCACCCATATTAACCCACTCTAACTCACGCTCAAGAGATTTTCTACGCTTACTTTCAGTCTTCTCCTCCATAGCCATACGCTTAGACTTCTGATCAAGCCATGAAGAATAATTTCCTTTCCATGGAATTCCTTCTCCTCTATCCATCTCAAGAATCCAACCAGCTACGTTATCCAAGAAATAACGGTCGTGAGTAATACATATAACAGTACCCTCATAATCATGTAGATGTTGCTCTAACCACTGCACTGACTCAGCGTCAAGATGGTTGGTTGGCTCATCAAGTAGTAATATATCTGGTTTTTGAAGTAGTAATCTACAAAGAGCAATTCGTCTTCTCTCTCCTCCTGAAAGATTCTTAACAATCGCATCACCATCAGGGCACTGTAGGGCATCCATAGCTCTTTCTAGCTTAGAATCTATATCCCAACCACCAAGATGTTCTATTTTATCTGTTAGTTCTCCCTGACGTACGATAAGCTTATTCATCTCATCGTCCTCCATAGGCTCACAGAACTTCATATTAATCTCTTCGTACTCTTTAAGTACATCCATAACCTCTTGCACACCTTCCTGCACAATCTCCTTCACAGTCTTCTCATCATCAAGTTCTGGCTCCTGAGCAAGGTAACCTATATTATGCTCTTTCGACCATACAATATCTCCTTGATAATTAGAATCAAGTCCTGCGATTAACTTTAAAAGAGTAGATTTACCCGATCCATTAAGACCGATGATACCAATCTTCGCTCCATAAAAGAATGATAGATTAATATTATTTATAACTTTCTTTTGAGGAGGGAATACCTTCGTAACCCTATTCATTGAAAAGATTATCTTCTTATCGTCTGACATATCTATTTGATTTATTTTAACTTACTCGCTTATTTAATGAGTGACAAAAATAATAAATACTTGTATATGTATGACAAAAAGATGGAATTATTAAAACTCAAATATTGAAAGAGTTAGGTACTATTTGTATTCTGTTTAAACACAAAACAACAATTGTTTAACTAAATATATTTTTATAAATTAGATGTATTATTTAAAATCCTTAAATTATTTATTAGAGGAAATAAAATATGAAAAGATATATTGTAATAATGCTAATACTAGTCTCGAGTAACTCTTTCGCTCAGAAAGAAGAATATAAAAGAATAGTTAAAAACGTTTATAAAACTGTTTATTATCCTTCAAAACCATACTTTGATACACTATTTAAAGTGTGCGATAGTATATATGTTAACAAAGAGTATAGAAGCGAACCTGAGTTTGAAATGTTAAACATTAAATTCATAGGAAAATTAGCAGTAAAGAAGTTACTAGTTTCTTCTTTCTCTAAATCTGAGCTAAATATCTTAAAAGGTAACAGAGTTATTTTAGTGACAGAAGTAAACGAAGATGGTGGCATTAGTGGAATAAAGATGCTTTCAAAACATAATTTCTTAGATTCTTTATCTGTTAAAAATATTCAATTATTTTTTGAACTTCTACCAAAAGAAACAATATGGGAGATAAACTCAGAAGGTGGAAAAGGAAGAATATCGCAATCGGTTATGATTAAAGGTGTTCTTAAATAAATACATACCTAAATAATTCACTTATGAAAAGATATGTTGTAATAATACTAATACTAGTCTCAAA